>Ga0315315_10006352_pt1 | contig 10932 bp, 5 predicted proteins | sample M140m3416metaG_FD_203699 | JGI IMG/M metagenome (GOLD analysis project Ga0315315, IMG submission 203699) | Ammonia-oxidizing marine archaeal communities from Monterey Bay, California, United States - M1 40m 3416 | ecosystem: Environmental > Aquatic > Marine > Intertidal zone | place: USA... | reverse complement strand
TAATTCCTAATGATTTGATTGCTCGAGCCATTAAATACATAGGTGTAGAAGCTCTAATTGTGGTAATATCATATGTCTCAAGATGATATATCACTTCGCGAATAGCATCTAGACCCTCCTGAACAGTAAATTTAACTTCATGATGAACAGTTCCAATATGTTTTGCGACTTCTTTTGCAGCAGCAAGATCTGGTGACCCCTCTAAACCAACTGAAAAAGAGTGTAATTGTGGCCACCATGCTGTTTGGGTATCATCTGATTCGACTCTTTTCGCAGAAAATTTTTTAGCTAGGGCTGAAGTTATAGACGAATCCAAACCTCCTGAAAGTAAAACTCCATATGGAACATCACTCATTAATTGGCGATGAACGGCATCAGATAAGGCATCATGTAATTTTTTTATTGATGTTGAATTCTCTTTTACTTTTTCATAAGAATCCCAATCGGTTTTATACCACTTGACTATTTTTGATTCGCTACTATGAAGATAATGTCCAGGTGGGAAGAGTTCGATTTTTGTACACACCCCTTCTAGAGCTTTTAATTCAGATGCCACATAAAAAGTTCCATTTTTATCCCATCCCATGTATAAAGGGATAATACCCATATGATCTCTTGCAATAAAGTATTCGTTTAATTCATTATCGTATATAGCAAATGCAAATATTCCGTTTAGTTTGTCTACAAAATTTCTACCATACTTTTGATACATAGCAAGTATAACTTCACAATCGGAATGAGTTTTGAAATTATAATCATGCTCACAAATATTTCTTAATTCACGATGATTATAAATCTCCCCATTTGCAGCAAGAATAAGATTTTCAGATGGACTTATTAATGGTTGTTTTCCGGAAGTTGGATCTACAATCGCTAGACGCTCGTGTGACAAAATTGCATTAGAAGCATCATAGATACCACTCCAATCTGGACCACGATGCCTCAACTTTTTTGACATCTCTAGTATTTGAGGACGAATAATTTCACTTTTTTGCTTTAAATCAAAAGCACAAACAATACCACACATAATGATTTTATTACAAAATTAATTTATTTAATTTAATATTTAAACAATAAAATGTATTATGATTAAAAAATTAAACAAATATTTGATATTTAAAAATTAATTTTAATTTTCTAGCAGTAAAAATGTAAAAATGTTAATATTATCAATTTGTTTTAATTGATTCGGTTGCTGTAAACAATGTTACCATTTAGTAAAGTAGCAACTATTCTTGTTTTTAGGATATTACTTTCTTTTTCCAAAATTATATCTCTATCAAGAATTATGAAATCAGCTACTTTTCCAACTTCTATTGAACCTTTTTGATCTTCTTCAAAGTTTGCATAGGCGCCCCATTCGGTCATTCCAGATAGAGCTTCCATTCTTGAGAGTTTGTTTTTACTAAGGTAACCTCCTTCAGGATATAAACTTTTATCCTGCCTTGCAACAGCAGCAAAAAATGTTAACAAAGGACTTACTTCTTCAACCGGAAAATCAGTCCCTAATGATATTCGACCTGACATATCTAATAATTTTTTATACGCATATGCACCATCAAGGCGACTTGAACCAATTCGTTCTTCAGCCCAATACATATCACTTGTTGCATGGGTAGGTTGGACTGATGGAATAATTTTTCGATTAAAAAGCGATATGTCAGCTGTATCAATAACCTGAGCGTGTTCAATTCTCCATCTTGGATCATTAGAAAATATTAAGGCTTTATTGTAAGCTTCTAAAATTGTCCGATTTGCATCATCGCCAATGGCATGAGTATTCATCTGAAATGGAGTTTTAGATAGCATGTAAGCGAGTTTTTCTAAAGAATCCTTAGGAGTAATAAATTCACCTCTGTGAGACTTTAAATCGGAATAAGGAGCCTTTAATGCTGCTCCACGAGAACCTAGTGCACCATCGGCATAAACTTTAAAAGATCTAACATTTAACTTGTCTGTTCTGATAGGTCCATTCGATAGGAAATGATCCATATTATCTTTGTTATTTGAAATCATAGCATAAACGCGTATCTGAATTTCTCCAGTCTTTTGCAAACTGTCAATCAAATAAATCTCATCTTTATCAATCCCTGCTACAGAAACCGTTGTAAGACCATTTTCAAATGCAATTTTCTCAGCATTTTTGAGAGCTTTAATCTTTTCGCTTAGAGAAGGCTTAGGCAAAATTGATGTCACCAATGAAATTGGAGAATCAACTAAAACACCTGTTAATCTTCCGTTATTCTTGATAATTGTTCCTCCTTTAATTTTAGTTTTTTCATTAATCCCAGCCATATCAAGAGCTTTCTGATTGACGAGAAGAGCATGGCCATCTATGCGTCTTAATGCGACAGGGATATCGGGAAATAACGAATCTAATTTGGATTTATTTGGTAAAGATTTATCTTTCCAATCATTTTGATCCCAACCTCGACCAGTAATAACTCTTAAGTCTTTATTTTTTGAATAGTCTTGGACTCGATTTAAGACCTCTTCAAAACTTCTTGTCCCTTTTAAATCAACTTGCTGAAGACTAAGACCTAATTTTATAAAATGACAATGCGAATCAATAAAACCTGGATAAACCGGTAGTTTTTGAAGATCTAAAACCTTCCTAGCATCATAATTATTTATAAGCTCATCTCCACCCACATCAATAAATTTTCCCTCATCAACAACAAATGCAGTTACTCTCCCTTCAATATCACCTAAGGTATAAACAGAAGCATTATGAACTATAAGGTCAACTTTTTCCTGACATGAATTAACAAATACTGCCAAGAAAATAAAGAATAATAAATGAAAAAAATTTTTCATAACAGATTAAAAATGTTTTTAAAATTCTAAATGCAAATGTAATGAAATCAAGTTGGCATTCACAAAATTATTAATGTTTTGGAAATAGATAAAATTAGTACTGAAAATCAAATTTATAAGTTACTCCACCAATCAAAAGTATTGGCGGCTCAGGATAATAAGCCCATCTTCCATTCGTTCCCTGAGTACTTAAACGTCCTTTTATAAAAATATCAAATTGATCTGAAATTTTATAGGTAATATGAGCTGTACTCCTTATAAAAAGTGATAGATCCTCTGGTATAATTTGTACATCATTTAAATCTTGCTGAAGAAAAATTGGACGGAAAGCTGATTTTCTATCCCCCCAAAAACTACCATTTAATGAGAAAAGGAAACGATCTTTAAATTTAAACTGACTTTCCCAATTCATTTCTAAAGCAGGAACATTCCACAAATATTGTTCTTTGTCTGTATCAAATATTCTATAAACCGTTTCAAAACGAACAAAGTTATTTTTTGTTAAGTCAATTTGAATTGCAGTATTAAATCCATAAACATCAGTATTAATATATTGACTTTGAAAGGAATTGGATAAGCGATAAGAAAATTCTTCATTCCTGTTATCATAGGGTAAACGAATAAAATATGTGAAGTTCTCTACTTGATCAAAAATAAATCCAAAATCAAAATTTAGAACAGAAGCTAAACTAGATCGAATGCCAACTTTAGCATTGTATTGGTTAAACGTCGGAGCTAAACTCGTGGTAGGAGCTAGAAAGGGGTTTGATTCTGAAAGTGTTTTATAAGTGTTTTGATTGACTCCCCCATTAGACATGAGATAAGGACTGATAGTACTTCCAGATTTATTGTAAAATATTTCAATTTTTGGGTAATATAATAACGAGCTTGAAAAATCATCCACACCAAGAAGATATGTGACCCCAGCACCAATAATCATTTTTAGGTCACTAAAGTTTCCTTTCCAGAAAACATCAACAGTACCTTGACCTTGAGAATATTGTTCGTTAGAAAGTTCAAAGTAAGATTTATCAAAATTGGTTTTAAAACCTTGAATTTTAACTTCTGCCTTAATTTTTCCTTTTCCAAGATCATTTTCTAATCCTGTACCTATTGCGACTTGCTGCTCAATACTATTATAGTTATCAGAGCTTATATTAGCTTGAAAAGTTATATTATTTAATAGAGAATTATACCAATTCCAATTTGTTCTAAGTTTAAAAAAATTTCTATTGATTTCTGGATTTAGATTGTTGATCAAAAAATTATTCCAACTTGTGTCATAAAGACCAAAATAGTTGTTATGATTTGAAGTAAATTGGATCTGAGTATTTACATTATATTCATTACTTCTTAAATTATGATGAAGACCAAATTGACTGTGACTTTGATTACTTTTAAGTAGAGTATTGTCTAAATTAGCACCAAAACCATCACGATAAAACCTAATTCCAAACCGCTGTCCTCTATCAATCTCTATTAAGCTTGAAATATTTAAATACAACTGACTTTTATTACCAAAAGCACCACTAAAAAAAGTATTGTAAGGTGTTGATGATGACCTTTGCTGAAGCTTTAAAGGTGTGGCTTTATTTGGCTGAAATGTTGAAACTACTGGCACAGCCTTAAATTTATATTCTAATTTTTTTTTTGCATTCACTAAACTATCATGAAACTTAGCTGCATTTTTAATTTTAAAAGAATCAGATAAATTTGGTGTATAAGATTTAACAACAAGCACCTCTTGACTGCCAATGGAATTATTTTCTTTATTTTCTTGTGCAGAAATATTTATGGTAAAAATAAAGAAGATTATAAATCTAATTCTAACCATTACCATCATCATTAATGATTGAACGATTTGACTTTTCTAACGAAGCTTGATATTTTATTTTTAATTTCTGAGCTTCTTGAACTACTTCTGGATAGTTTTCAAAATTATCTATCAAGGAATCTAGAATAAAAATAGCTTGAAATGAATCCTCTAGAGCAAAATAGTTCTTTGCTAGTAAAAGCAATGCTTTTGCATTCCACTTTTTTGCTTGACCTCCGTTTTCAGCAATTTTAGAAATTAACTTATTTGAATCAAAATATGCCTTTTTCTTATTTAAAAGTTCAGCTCTAAAATAAATTGCTTCTGCAGCAATAAGTGTTTGTGAAGAATTTTCTAGTTGTTTATATGTATCGCCAGCTTTTAAACTATCCAAAAGAGCTAAAGAAGAACGTGCCTTGAATTTAAGGGCATCAATTTTAATGTTTTCTGTTAATTCAGTCAATCCTAAAACTTTTTCTATTGTCTGTAGTGTTTTCTCATGCTCTTCATTTAAATAATAAGCTTGCATGAGATTTAAAATAGCGAATCGTTTGTTTTCCTTGTAAGAAGAAACCTCAGCTAACTTTTCCATGTATGGAATTGCAGTGATTTGCTGATCATTATTTTTTAAAATTATAATTACACGGACTAATGCTTTTTCGGTGTAGCTTGACACATTATCTTCAATCAAGTCTTTATAAGCTACCAAAGCTTTATCAAAAAACTCTTTATCAAAGTATATTTCAGCTAAATAATACAAAACAACCTTACTAAATGAACCGTTTGGGTAAGCTTTAAGATACTCCTCAAATAGTTTTAGAGATTTATCAGTATTCCCATCTAAAAATTGACGTTCGGCTGACTTAAAAGCTGTCTTCTCGATTTCTGAGTCGGAAAATTTATTCAGTCCTTTATCTTTTGTCCATTCAATAAAACTAGAAACACCACCTTGATCTATAGCTATTTCTTTGAGGGTACTAATTGCTTGTTCCCCAACTGGATATCGGATATAATTAAGAGCAACTTCTTCTAAAACATCTTTAGCTAATTCATACTTCTCCAAATTATATAAAATCAATCCTTTATTTAGAGATGATTTAGCTAAAAAGGGACTTCTTTCAAAAACAGAAAGAAGTTTATCATATGTTTTAATCGCCTCTTCATCTTCTCCCTCTTGACTATAGGCTGAGGCTAACTCAAAAAGAACGTCATCTAATAAATCATTTTTAGGATAAATTTTCAAAAATTCAATTAAAGCTTTAATTTTTTGGATATTACGATCTACAAAACCATAACTAATTGCTTTTTGAAAGCTAGCATAAGCACCATTTTTGGGGCTAAGTAAAATAGCGATATTATAGTTTTCCATTGCAGCCCAATAATTTTTTAATGCGAAATGACAATCTGCAATTCTTAAAAATGTATCACGTTGATATAAAACATCTAAAACATCATTAGATTTATTGAAAACTTCGAAGGATTTAAGTGCATATTGATACTCACCTAACTTGAAATAAGTATATCCTATATCATAATTCAATCTATACTCAGAAACAACCTCCTGGTTGTTTGGGTGTTTATCAAATTGCTTAAATAAATCTAACGCTGCATCAAATTTATTATGCTCATATTCTGAACGTCCATACCAGTATAAACAAAATGCTTCCCAATATTTATTTTCACGAATCTTCAGACTTCTTTTAAAAAGATTATTGGCTTTCAAATAATATCCATCGTTGAATTCTTGAATTCCTGCCAAAGTCAAAACTCGTTGCAGAGTTTCATTATTTTTATAACCTTTTTTATTTTGAAGTATTTCCAATGCTGCTGAATAGTTTTGACTTTTAGTGTAGGAATTAATTAAAAGCTCTCCAATGAGGCCAATTTTATCATTTTTAGGATACAGCTCAAGAAAAGCTAATAATACTATCGGAGGGTCTTCATAGGGGTTGCCTATATCGTAGCTGAGTTTTGCATAATTCAAAAAAGCATCTTCTTTAATAGTAGAATTAAAATCCATTTCTGAGGCTCTTTTAAAAGCATTTAAAGCAGATACTTTATCCTTCGTTTGAAGATAGCATTCAGCGAGAGCATAATAAGCATTTTGCGAAAGAGTATTATTCTTTCCAATAATTTTATTGAATTGTGCTATTGCTTCATCAAATCTGTTTTCTTTAAAATAAGCATAGCCCAATTGATAATAATCAGTATTATCCAGAGTTCCTCTTTTCCCATCATAAGCTTCTAAAAAAGATATTGCTTTTGCATATTGATTATTGTTAAAATAACTTTCACCAATAATTTTTGATAACTCAGATTTCTCTTTAATGTTAGAATTATCAAGTGCAATTTTAGCGAATTCAATAGCTTTTTTGAAACGACCTATCCTAAAATTCATATCTGCTTGAAAATAATTAAGGTTTTCTTTTTGAGATGGATTAGAAATATTCCCAAAAGATGTCATCGCACTATCAAAGTCTTCAAGTTGATATGAAATATGTCCCAAATAATAGTGAGCGTCAGATTCATATATTGAGTTGTTTTTGACCTTTTCTAGATAGGATCTCGACTTCTTGTAGTTTTTTGAAGAAAAAAGAGTATAACCCTTATTAAAATTGTAAGATGCTAACTCATATTTAGGGACCTCATTATCTGAAATTTTATTAAACCACTTAAGGGCATATCTGTATTTTTCATTTTTAAAATAATAATTAGCAACATCTAAATCAATTGTTTTTGTAGCGACAGAGTTAGGATAGTTTTCTTTGTATTGACTTAACATTTTTTCAGTACCAGAATAATTAAGTCTTAGAGCATTAGAGAGCTTATTAAATTCCACATTTTTTTTATAGAATTTGGAAGAATAAAATTCATCTTCAAAAATACTCCCCTGCCAAGAAGCTGGAAAATAATCTAAACCAAAAAAGTGATTTGAAAGCTCATTAATTTTAGTATTGTTATAGATCTGACTATGAAGTGTTTTTGGCAGAAAAATTATACCTACCCAAAAACAAAATAAAGTTTTTAAAAAACTAGCCATGTTAATAAAGGTAAATTATTCAACTTTATTAATGAGGGTTATTCTTTTTTGAAAAGTATATTTTATCAACAAAATAATAAAGACTAACTCAAAATATTTACATTTATAAAAATTCACATTCAAGAATAAATATTCTTATGGTAAGCCTAAAAAATGCGACAATTGTAAATGAAAATAATATTTTATTTTCTGATATCAATTTCAATGTAAATTCAGGTGAACTAGTATTCCTTATTGGAAAAACAGGAACTGGAAAAAGTAGTCTGCTCAAAGTTCTTTATGGCGATTTACATATCAAGTCAGGTCAAGGCTCTATAATGGGATTTGATTTAACTCAATTAAAAGAAAATCAAATACCAAAACTTAGAAGAAAATTAGGTATTGTTTTTCAAGACTTTAAACTTTTGCCTGACCGAACAGTTTTTGAAAATCTTTCATTTGTTCTAAAGGCTACAGGATGGAAAGAAAAAGATAAGATCAAAAAGCGTGTATCGGAAGTATTAGAGATGGTTAATGTAACCTCTAATGATAAAAAATATCCTTTTGAATTATCAGGAGGAGAACAACAGAGAGTTGCAATAGCAAGGGCACTTCTAAATAATCCAGAAATTATAATTGCAGATGAACCAACTGGGAATCTTGACCCAGAAACAAGCAACGAAATTATGCAGCTATTTAGTAAACTTCATAAAGAAGGTATCAGTTTAATAATGGCAACTCACGACTACAATATGATTGTAAAGTTCCCAGGTAAAATATACCAATGTGATCAACAGGGCTTAAATGAAGTCGTAACTAAAAAATAAATTAAGTTTTTTTACGCTTCCTTTCATTCTCATCCAGTAAGGTTTTTCTGATTCTAAGCGAGTTTGGTGTGACCTCTACATACTCATCTTTTTGAATGTATTCCAAAGCTTCTTCTAAAGAGAACTTAATTGGTGGAGCAAGTTTCACCTTATCATCTGAACCGGCAGCGCGAACATTTGATAGTTTTTTTGTTTTTGTTACATTAACAACCAAATCGTCTTGTCTTGTATTCTCTCCTATAACCTGTCCAGTATAAATTGATTCGTTAGGAGAAATAAAAAATTTACCTCGCTCCTGGAGCTTATCAAGGGAATAAGGTATTGCTAAACCTTTTTCCATGGAAATCAGAGAACCATTTACTCTGCCTGGAATTTCTCCCTTGAAGGGGCTAAATTCTAAAAACCGATGGTTCATTATAGCTTCACCCGCAGTAGCTGTTAAAAGTTGATTTCTAAGACCAATAATTCCACGAGAAGGAATTTTAAATTCACAAACCATGCGACTTCCCTTGGGATTCATAGCTATCATCTCCCCTTTTCTAAGGCTGACCATTTCAATTGCTTTTCCAGATAGATCCTCAGGTAAATCTATTGTTAATTCCTCTAGAGGTTCCATTTTAACACTATCAATTTCTTTAATAATTACCTGAGGTTGTCCGATTTGCAGCTCATATCCTTCTCTTCTCATTGTTTCTATAAGAACAGAAAGATGAAGCACTCCACGGCCAAAGACAATAAACTTATCTGAACTATCAGTAGTTTCAAGTCGCATTGCCAGATTTTTTTCAAGTTCTTTTTCAAGACGTTCTCTGATGTGACGGGAAGTAACAAACTTTCCCTCTTGACCAAAAAATGGGGAATCATTAATTGTAAAAAGCATACTCATAGTTGGCTCATCAATTGCTATTGCGGGTAATGCTTCAGGAGCTTCATAATCTGCAATAGTGTCGCCAATCTCAAAGTCCTCAAGGCCAATTACAGCACATAGATCACCAGCATCAACATTTTTTACTTTTTTTCGACCTAATCCATCAAAAAGATTTAACTCTTTAATAGTAGACTGAATTTTAGAGCCATCTCTTTTTATTAAATTCACTTTCATCGGTGAAATCAATTTACCTCTTTGTAATCTTCCTATTGCAATTCTGCCAGTAAAGGAGGAAAAGTCTAGTGATGTGATTAACATTTGAGTATTTCCATCATTAATTTTTGGACTAGGAACATATTCAAGAACCATATCTAAAAGAGGGGCAATGGAATCTGTCTGTTTTTTCCAGTCAGTACTCATCCAATTGTTTTTTGCAGAACCATAAACTGTGGGAAAATCCAACTGCCATTCTTCAGCATCTAATTCAAACATAAGATCAAAAACTGATTCATGTACAAGTTCTGGAGTGCAATTATCCTTATCAACTTTATTTATAACTACTATTGGTTTTAATTTAAGATCAATAGCCTTTTTTAGAACAAATCGCGTCTGAGGCATAGGGCCTTCAAAAGCATCTACCAATAATAAAACTCCGTCAGCCATATTTAAAACTCTTTCAACTTCACCGCCAAAATCCGCATGACCAGGGGTATCAATAATATTAATCTTGATATCTTTGTAAACTACAGAGACATTTTTTGAAAGAATAGTAATTCCACGCTCTCTTTCCAAATCATTGTTATCCAAGATAAGTTCTTGGGTATTTTCATTAGATCGAAAAAGATTGCAGTGGTGTAGAATCTTATCAACAAGAGTAGTTTTTCCGTGATCAACGTGTGCAATAATCGCAATATTTTTAATAGCTGCCATTGTAGTTTTAAACGCTGCAAATATAGAGGTATATCTTTGACTTTAACTTGATAAAATTCAAATAAAAAACTAGAGATTTTTTTTGGCTTAATATTTGTAAATTTGCTTTAATAATGTTCTTTGAAACTCATGGGGTCGACTGGTTTTGACAGCAGGACGCATGAAACAGTAAGCAAGTCGAGCGCTGAATTACAGCTCGTAAATCTCATTTTTCACATTTTTAAATGGCGAGAATAACTACGCTCTAGCTGCATAATTAACCGAATTATAGTAAGTTAATGCCAAGTCCTGGCAAGGCCGGGAAGCTGGATGTCTCTAAATAGCCCTTGTTGACGGCGATTTAAATTGAGGCACCATAAAAGTCAACATCGAAACACCCGGGCATCGTGGGTGTTTTTCAATAAAGATGCTAAGGTTTGTATGGGCAGTTTTCGGTCAGTTCAAGCACTAAAATCAAACGAAATCTAAACTTGTAGAAAGCTCTTTTATCGCTTGTTTGGACGCGGGTTCGAATCCCGCCGACTCCACTGTAATAATCCCTATTACATTTATATACAATGTTTTAGGGATTTTTTATTTTCTTTTTGTACGGTATTTGTACGGCTACTCTATTTTAAAAGCCAAAAGTTTCTATCCAGCAGTAATTCAAACACAGGGG
>Ga0315315_10006350_pt1 | contig 10934 bp, 6 predicted proteins | sample M140m3416metaG_FD_203699 | JGI IMG/M metagenome (GOLD analysis project Ga0315315, IMG submission 203699) | Ammonia-oxidizing marine archaeal communities from Monterey Bay, California, United States - M1 40m 3416 | ecosystem: Environmental > Aquatic > Marine > Intertidal zone | place: USA... | reverse complement strand
CCGGCGCATCCAGGACATGGGCATGGACCTCGGCGAGACGATGCAGCAGATGGCGGGGCGCATGGGCCTCTACACGGAGAAGCGCAGCGCGGGGCACGGGCGCAGGGAAACGGCGACGGGCGCCGCGGCGACCGCGGCCGCGCGCGCCGCCGACGTGCGGCGCGCGAGCGAGCTGCGCGCGCAGGCGCGCGAGCGGCGGGCGCGGCGCGAGGGGCGCGCGCTGCAGCAGCAGCCGCCGGAGGAGTCGGCGGCCGCGGCGGCGCTGCCCGAGGACCACGTCCGGCGCGCCGGCTCGCTCGCGCGCTCGCTGCGCAACGCGTCGGCCGTCGGCCGCCTCGGGCTCATGGGCGTCGACGAGGCGGCGGTGCGCAGCGCCAACGCGCGGCTGGCGCGCGTGGCGGCGGTGCCGCGCGCAATCCCCGAGCCGGAGCACCTCGGCTCGGAGACGCTGCGTCAGGCCGTGCGCTCGCCCATGGCGCGGCTCGTCGCGCTGCAGGCGGAGCACGGGTCGATGCTCGACCGCTTCTCCTCGTTCATCGACCGCTTCAACTCGCTGCGCGAGCGCTGGGACGCGCTCAACGCGGAGCGGCGCGCGCGCGCGCGCGCGCTCGCCGAGACGCGCGGGCGGCGCCTCGCCGAGATGCCCGTGGCGCCCGACGCGCTGTACGACGCGCTCGAGCAGGCGCGCGCCAAGCGCGCGCGCCGCCGGCTCACCGAGCAGGAGGCCGTGTCGCAGCGCTCGCGCGTGCTCGAGCTGCCCGAGTCGCACGCGCTCTCGTGGCTGCACGAGGTCGTCGACTGGCGGGCCTTTGGCGACGCGGCGTGGAAGCTCTACGAGGTGGAGAAGCGCCGGCTCGCGGCGCGCGCCGAGGGCCGCTCGTCCGAGGAGGCGGCGCACCTGCACCCGACGGGGTGGGCCTGGCTCGACGCGCCGGGGCGCGCGCGCGCGACGGCCGTGGGCGACGCGGTCCGGCGGCTGCGCCACAACGTGCTGCACGACGCCGAGCCGCCGTGGCACGAGCCGTCGCTGCGCGCGCGCATCCGCAAGCGCGCGCTGCACCCGGAGCACGGCGCGGTGCGGCGCGCGCTCGAGGGCATCTTCGAGGGCACGGTCGCGGCGCCGTTTTCGTTTTACAACGAGGTCCTCGCGACGGGCACGTACGTGCCCGAGTCCAAGGCCTCCTTTTGGGAGGCGTCGCTGCGCTACGTTGTGGGCTCGACCGTGGGCTGCTACTTTGCCGCGCCGGTGGAGGAGCGCTCGGCCACGCAGGGCGCGGAGGCCAACGGCGAAACCTCCGACGGCGAGCCGATGAAGATCCTGCGGCCGTCGGCCGAGAAGATGTGCTTCCCCGCCTGGCCGTACCTGATCCCGCAGATTGGCACCTTCCGCGTGCTGACCAACACCGTGGGCGTCGACTTCTACGAGCTCACCTACGCCAAGTACTGCATGGAGGAGGGCGCCGCAGACACGCTCGCGCACACCATCGACGACCTCAACGTGGCCGGCTACACGGCCGTGTCGAACGACGCGGTCTTTCCCAATGCGCCCTTTCTGCGCGTGGCCGAGGGCGTCGACGCCATCCTCAACGTGGGCCGGTCCATTGGCGAGGCGGACCCGCGCGCCTCGGCCGGGCGCGCGCTCTGCACGATTTGCGAATTGGGCGGGCTCGTCTACACCTTTTTCATCTTTGCCATCGCGCTCGTGCTCCTGGGCTTCCTGCCGCTCGTCAACTTCGTCTTCCAGCTCTGCTTCGACGGCACCGTCGCGGTCGTCACGCTCGGCAACGTCAAGCCGCAGACGCGCAAGAACCAGGGCGCGCTCACCAACGCGCTGCTCAAGGGCGCGCAGTCGGCGGGCCGCAACGCGCTCTCGCGCGAGGGCTTTGTCAAGGGCGTCAAGGGCCTCGCCAAGAACTCGCTCGTGGCCAAGAATGCGCGGCTGCTGTACAAGGGCGGCAAGGGCGCCTACCGCGCCGCCAAGGCGACGCCGGGCGCGATCCGCGCCGCCAAGGCCAAGGCGGGCGAGGCGCGCGACGCGGCGCGCCGCGGCGTCAAGGCCGTGCGCGACGCGCCGGGCAACCTCAAGCGCGCGGCCGAGGACAAGTACGAAAACCTACGCGAGGGCGCGCTCGACCGCGTCGCGTCGGCGCGCGACGGCTACGAGCGGACCAAGGCGCGCACGCTCGACGCGGCGCAGGACGCCAAGGCCGGCGCGACGCGGCGCGCCAAGGCGCTCAAGACGCAGATCGCGGAGGACACGCCGTTTTCCAAGGCGCGCGGGCGCAAGCTCAAGCGGCAAAAGGAGCGGAAGAAGGCGCGGCGCGAGGAGCGCCGGAAGGAGAAGGCCGACAAGCGCCAGATCAAGCGCGAGGCCAAGGAGGAGGAGGCGGAGGAGCGCACCGAGAAGCGCGACGAGCGGCGCGAGGAAAAGGCCGAGCGGCGTCGGGAGCGGCGCGAGGCCGCTGCGCAGCGGCGCAACCGGCCCGAGAAGAAGAAGAAGAAGAAGGACGAGGAGGCGGCCGAGGAGAAGGCGCCCGAGGAGGAGGCGCCCGCCGAGGAGCGTCCGCGCCCCCGGCGGCAGCGACGCGGCGCAGTGGACCTGACGAGCGGGCGCTACGACGGCGGCGATTCGGACTTGGACTTGGAGATGCTCTCGCCGCAGCAGCAGCGCGCGTACGCGCGCAGCGTGGGCAAGCAGGAGGCCGCCCCGACGGGCGCGGTGGCGGGCGCGTGGGCCGCGCTGGGCTCGGTGGTCTCGACCATCGCGGGGCTCGGCGCCAGCACGGACGAGAAGACGCGCCTCACGTCGTCGGACGACTCGTACTCGTACGACTCGGACGACGGGCTCGAGTACGAGTGCTCGTCGGACGACTCGGACGAATCGTCCGACTCGGACGAGAGCTCGGACGACTCGTCCGAGAGCTCGTCCGAGAGCTCGTCCGAGAGCTCGGACTCGTACAGCAGCTCCTCGGCGGCCGAGGGGACGCGGCCGCCCAACTACGACGAGCTCATGCGCAAGTTCGGCCCGACGCCGAGCGTGCCGCTGCGGCTGGGGTGAGCGTGCGTTTAAAAAGCTCGTAAGAATACCGCAACACCCTGCACTCCAGCGCGCGCGCGCCTAATGAAACTTAAACCTGTACTTGATGCGGCCCTTGCGCGGGTCGTAGTACTGCATGCGATCAAAGTCGTCCGTGCCCACGATCTCCGAGTCTTGGCAAAGGTAGCGCATCGCCTCCAACATGCGGAGCAGCTCCTGCCGCCGGTCGCCGCCGTACTCGTTGAAGCCGTTTTTCCGCTTCTCGTCCATGACGGGCTCGTACCTGGTCGTTAGCTCCTGGAGGAATTCCGGACTTACATTACGCCTTCCGATCTTGTACCACGAGTACGCCTGTTCCACGGCATCGATCAGGGGCTTCACTTTTTCCGGGTTGTCTTCCAGGTACTCGTTGATCAGCCAACCTTGAAACGCTTCGTGGTCGACCAGTTGGCAGAACTCGCGGAGGGACCACCTTTTGGTCGAATGCATGTGAAGGCGCCGGTCGGAAAACTCCAATACGTCGTCGACGCGGCGTTTGCGATCCCGTTCCAGCATCGGGTACGCGTGGATCATGCGCTCGATCTCGTCGGGCAGCTCCGGCACGGGGGGTCTTGGGGGCGGCCTGTGGCCGAGCGCTCCCAGATAGGGAAGCCACGATGGGGACTCGCCGCGCGGCGGCGGCGGCGGCTCCTCGGGGGCCGACGGACTCGCGCCCATCGCGTGTGTGTGGGTTGCTCTTCTTTTTACGTACGCGCGCGACGGTTATCTATTTTCAAATACCTAAGCGCGCGCGTTCACGCCTTCTTCGCGCGCTTGGCCTTGCGCGCCGCCACGAGGCTGTCGTACTCCTTGGCAATCGCCTCCTGCTTGGGCAGCAGCTTGGCCTCCGTGCGCACGGCGTCGGTGTCGTCCTCGAAGAAGCCGATCGCCGTCGCGTCCGTGCCCCGCGTGTTGATCGTCTTGGTCTGCGCGTAGCGCACGAGGCCCTGGGGCGTGGCAAAGGTGAAGCGCAGCACGCTCGCGTACGGGCGCAGCACCGAGTGCAGCGTGGCCGCGGTGACGCGCGGGCGGCCCGCCTCGAAGGAGCGCAGCACCGCCTCGTCGATGACCTTGCGAAGGAAGCCCTCGGCGCCGGCGCGGATGACCGCGGCCGCGCCGGGCGGCAGCGGCTCGGCGCTGAGCTTGGTGCGCTCGCGGAACTCCTCGATGTCCACGTAGGCGGGGCTGGCGACCATCTTCGGCGCCCACTTGGCCGCGCGAATCGTCTCCGCCACGCTCAGGATGTTGGCCGAGACGTTGCGCGCGCCGCCGGCCGCCGAGGGGTTGCCGTAGCCCGCCTTGACCGCGCGCAGGCGGTAGCCCTTGCGCTTGGCCACCGAGCGGCGACGCGACGCGCGGTTCTTCTCGAGCTCCTCCTTGGACATCTTCTTGCTCGGGCGGCCGCTCTTGGTCTTGGGCGACTCGTCGCCCGCGTCGGAGACGTCGTCGTTGCCGCCCTCGTCGGCGGCCTGCTCCTCCTCCTCGTCGTCGCCGACGGGGGGCTCCTCCTCGGGCTCCTCCTCCTCGCGGCGCTTGCTCTTGCTCTTCTTGGCCATGGGTGCGGGTGCGGGTGCGGGTGCGGGTGCGGGTGCGCGTGCCTCGGCGAGCGGCGGCGCGCGTGCAATAGCGGCGCCGACCCCGGCCTGGCGGCGTGCTCGCCCCTACACGCAGCCATGCGCGGCGCGCGCGCGGATAAGCCGCGCGCGGCCGCCACCGAAGCAAGGGCGGCCCGGCGACCCGGCGCGCGGTTCGATGCGTCCGGCCGGCGGGCGCAACGGGCACATTGCCTCGCTGCGCCTGCTGAACAAGGAGCGCTGGGACGCGCAGCTGCAGTCGCAGGAGCAGACCGGCAACCACCTCTTCAACCGGCCCAATCCTTTTTACCAGGGCGCCGAGGGCGAGAACGATGGGGGTTACGTGCGGCCGTACGTGCGCACCAAGCACCCCGACCGCGATGGCTACCGGCTCGACCGAATGCGCGGGACGGTCCACTGGGTCAAGGAGGACGGCAAACTGGTCAAGGACCAAAGGTACGCCGATCTCCTCCGCAACGACCAGAACGGTGAGCTCAAGTACGAGGACGAGAAGCTCAAGTACGTGCCGATCACGGGCATCGACCGCATGTCGATTCCCATTGACAGCGCCGAAAAGTACCGCATCCCGGGCGACTCGGTCGTCAACAAGGTGGGCGACTGCAAGCTCTGCTTCTGCTTCGGGTGGCGGCTGACGGCGGCGCAGTGGATTTGGTGGCTCAACTTCTTCTGCTTCCTCGCGCACACGACGATGATCTTCGTCACCTTCTACTTTGCCTACTGGCAGCACGGGCTCGACATGACCGTGCACGGCCACGGCGACCACATGCTCGTCCAGATCCACCGCATCTCGATGATCCCGACGCCGCGCATGATCGAGCTCGGCGAGGCGAGCTGGGCGGCCGGCTGGAACAACTCGCTCGGGCACACCGAGTTCTACATCAAGGACAACCACCAGATGGTCAACTACGCGACGCTCGTCGCCATCTTCTTCGCCATCTCGGCCGCCTTCCACCTCTGGGCCCTCGTCTGCGGCGCCTTCGAGAGCTGCTGGTTCTGGTACTGGCGCCAGCTCGACGACGGCTTCGCGTACTGGCGCTGGATTGAGTACAGCGGGAGCGCCAGCGTGATGGCGATGACCATCGCCATCAGCATTGGAATACGCGAGCAGAACACGCTGGCGGGCATCTTCATGCTGCACTGGTGCACGATGATGTACGGCCTCCTCGTCGAGTACATCTCGGTGCCCAAGCAGGCGCCCGACGAGAACAAGTACAAGAACCCCGTGGGCGACCAGCAGTTCCAGCGCTGGCGGGACAACCGCAACGACCCGAACCTGCGCTTCCACGTCGACTACCAGCGCGACAACCGCGCGCTCAAGCTGATCTCGCAGACGGAGTGGGAAGGCGACCAGCCGTACGCGGACGTCGAGCAGTGGAACGAGGACGCCAAGCGCCTCGACGCCCCCTACCTGCCCGAGCTCAAGGACAAGCACGTCTCGGCGCAGCGCTGCAACAACTTCGTTCGGCGCATGTTTCCCCACGCCATCGGCTGGTTCCCCATGGTCGCCGCGTGGATCATCATCGTCAACCACCTCGAGGAGACCAAGCGCGACCTCGCGCTGATCACCGACCGCAAGATCCCCGACTGGGTCGACGCGGTCATCTACGGCACCGTCTTGATCTTCTGGTCGTTCACGGCCGTGCAGATAATCTTCGAGCAGATCCCGCCCGGGTTCTTCTTCGGCACCGAGCTCACGTACTGCGCCCTCTCGCTCACGGCGAAGCTCTACCTCGGCTGGTTCGTGCTCCTCAACGTCGTCACCGTCTCGCCCGAGGAGGGCGGCGCCGAGGGCGCGCTCCAGGACGGCAACGCCGGCGGCTCGCAGGCCGCCAGTTAGGGCGCGCGCTAGGCTTCCGAGTGCGGTGTCGGAGGGAAGCATGTGTATTAGCGTAATGTCCCTCGGCGCAATCCCGTCGCCGAGCCCGTCGCCGAGCCCGGCGCCGAGCGTCGAGTTTGGCGCCGCGTTCGGCGTCGACTCCTGCGGCGCCTTTTACAGCGCCGCCGTCGACCGCTTCGAGCGCGCCGCCCTCGGCCTCGTCCTCTCCACGGCCGCGTTTTCGATTGGGCTCTGCCTCGTGATGGTCGCGATGCTCGTCACGACGCGGCGCCTTTCGATTGCAGTGGACGCGCTCAAGGCCGAGTCGCGCTCCTCCGAAGACAGCCGCGCCGCGCGCAAGACGCTGCTCGTCAAGGACGGCGCGCGCAGCGGCGGCGGCAAGGCGGACGAGGCGGTGGACGAGCTGTGACGAGCGGTGACGTGCGAGTTTGTAATCTTAAAAAGACGCACACCCCACGCGCGTTCCGCGTCCGCGCCCCCGACGCGCGCGCCCTAGCACGACTTGATGAGCAGGTCAAAGTACTCGCCCGGCTTGGCGAAGGTCTTGCACTGGCCGATGGCGCGCTCGCTCGTCGGCGCCGCAATCTGGATGCCCACGCGGCGCGGGCCCGACTTGGACCGCTTGGCGTCGCCGGTCGGCGCCTTCTCGCTCCACAGCGTCCACTCGAGGATGTCGCCCGGGAAGATGGGCTCGGACGAGTTGTTGATCATGGTGACCATACCTCCGATGGCGAGGGTGAAATATTCGTCCACCGACGGGCCGTTGCCGTCGTCGATGGGCCTCACGGTCTTCGATCGGCAGATGCCCGCAAAGTAGAAGTTGTTGGCGTCGGTGGCCTGGAGCCCCGCCGCGCACCCGACCACCGGCGTCGCCGTCTCGGCCGCGACGTACCCCCGGAAGGTGGCGTTGCGCGCCTTGCGCGAGAGGCAGATCATGCCCGGCAGCACGGTCGCCCACTCGTGGAAGTAGGGCTTCGGCTCGACCACGCCGGCGCCGCCCGTGGCCGTTACGCCATCGATGTCGCCCTGTTTGAGACCCTCGAGCGGCAGCTGCGCAAACTCGAAGGAGTCGACAAAGCAGTTGATGACCACCTCGCCGATGCGCGACACGGGCTGGTAGCCCTCGATCAGCGAATGCTGGAGACTGGGGTCGGTGGGGCCCTGGATGCTCTGGAATTGCGCATACGCGGCGGTGTTGAGAGACATCACCCCTACGAGACTCTAGCTTGCGCGGTGCGTTGCGTAGCGAGTGCACGCGCGGGTTAGCGGCGCGCGCGTTGCTCCTTGTCGAAGGGCGCCGCGCGGAGCTGCTTATCATTCGCCCTACCCGCGCCGCCGCCGCCGCCGCCGCGCAATCGGCTACGCGCCGCGGCGACGCTGCTTTGCCCGCGCATTCCTATAGCCCGGGAAGAGGTGCGCGTGCGTGGCCGCGAGCGACGGGACGGCCGTCTGCGTTCCGCCCGCCAGCAGATCGCGCGCGCGCACGTCCATGGGGGTGGGCGCGCCCGGCGTCGATCCCGGCGCCGCCCACTCGGCCTCAAACTCGCGCATCGTCTCGTCGCAGAGCCGCCGGATCTCCTGCACGCGCGCCTGCGCGCGCGCGCGCGCGGCGGCGTCGTCATTGGCGTCGAGGTCGTCGGCCACCTTGGCCAAGGCCACCGCGCAAGCCACCAGCTCCTGCACGGCCGCGTAGTTGCGCTCGTGCGCTTCGGCGCGCGCGTCGCCGGACGCGCCGTCGAAGAGGTGCGCCTCGACGGGCATCTGCAGCACGATGCCCGGGTTGCGCGGCCGCTTTTCGCCCGCCTCGACCGCCGGCCGAACGTGCTCGCACGAGAGAAAGGCGCCGACGTTGTGCGTGCAGCAGCCCGGAAACGCCGCCGACTCGTGCGCCTCGTACATTGGGTGCGCGGCGCACCGGTGGTGCTGCTCCGCCAGGATTGGCTGCCCGCACGCGGAGAGGCACAGCACGACGCCGCGCGCGTCCGCCTCGGGCGCGGCGGAGCAGTGCGCGAGGCACACGCACTGCGCGCTGCTGGCGTGCAGCAGCGCGCGCAGCTCGGAGCGCTCGTCCCGCCCCTCGCCGCGGCGCTGCAGCACGACCTGGTCGAGCCGAAAGAGGCGGCCCGCGCCGCTGCGCGACCGCTGCGCGGCCGAGAGGAGCACGCAGAGGCGAAAGCCCTCCTGCGCGAGCGAGGCGACGTGCTCGCAAAACCACGCCGGCATTCGGTGTCCGATGGTCCGGTCCTGCGCGCCGCGCCGAATGGTGGCCGCGTCGGCTTCGAGCGGCAGGTTGGGCGGGAGCGGCGCAACGTCGTCAAAGAGGCGCGTCACCGCCGCGCACGCGGCCGCGTCGGAAATCGGGGCGCTCCACGTCGTGCGCGCGCCGCCGTCCGCCGGGGTCATCAGCGCGGTCACGCGCGGATTCGACGTCGACTCGTCGCTGTCCAGCGTGAGCACGAGCGAGGCCTTGGGCGCGGCGTCGCCCCACTGGATGACCACGTGGCCCATGGCCTCGGGGTCGGCGGGGCGCACGATGTGCACCTCCTTGGCAAAGCCGCGCACGGCGACGAGGCGAAGGCGCTTGGCCGGGTCGGAGCGCGCCAGCGCGTCGGCCTGTTCGGGGGTGAAGAATTGGAAGCGCTCGACGTGGCGCACCGCCCGCGGCCTCGGCCCGCTCCCGCCGGAAACGTCAAAGAACATGGAGCGCACCAATTCGGCCGCGTCGGCGTCGCCCGTTTCGCCCACGAGCGCCCACCCAATCGAGGTCGCGCTCCTCGGCGCGTCGATGCCGTCGTACTTGAGGACGGCCGCGATTGCGCGCACCACCGGGCGCGCGCGGTCGAGGAGCGCCTCCGAGACGGCGCTGCCCGCCGCGCCGGGCGCGGCCAAGACGGGCATGGGCATGGCCACGTGCGGAAACTCGCAGTAGGCGTGCATCCGTCCGAGGGCGCGCGTCCTCGTCGTCGCCGCTCGGCGTCTGCGCGGCTGCAAGCGGCAGCCGCGCGGGTTGGCGGGTTGCACTATTATCCTCCTAGTGCGGAAACGGCGCAATGGCCGCGAGCGGCACGGGCCGGTAGTGGTGGTGGTGGCCGCTGCGCCGGCCGTCGCCGCCGTCGTCGCGAAGGGCGCGCCGCTGCGCCTGCGCGCACGCGTCGCAAAGTCTCCGGAGGAGGAGGAGCGCGCCGAGGGCGACTAGGACGGCCAGCGCGCCGAGCGCCGTGTCGGCCGAGAGCATCCCCGGGACGCTAGCCCGCCGGGTTGGAGGCCGCGCTCGCTCGCCCGCCGCGCGCCCGCCCGCCCGCCGCGCGCCCCTTGGATAGCGCCCACGGCGCCCATGCCCGCCCGCAGCGACGCCGGCAGCTCCGAGGCGAGCGCAGAGGGCGGCGCGACGACGACGACGATTGCCCAGCTCGTCGACAAGCTCCAGAAGAAGCTGGCGGGCGACGGCGCGGGCGCGCTCTCGCTCTCGGCGCACCAGTCGGCGGCGCGCGCAATGGTCGAGCTGCGCTCGCAGATTGCGCTCGCGGGGCCCGAGGAGCTCCCGAACCAGGTGCGCCTGCAGCTGCTGTGCGTCGGGATCAACGTGCACCGCCGCGGCCACGGCTCGCTGCGCCTCGCCGACTCCGACGCCCTCGAAGAGATCGAAACCTCGGACTCGCTCGTCGTGGAGGCGCTGCTGCGCCGCACGGCGGCGTGCATGCTGCTGCTGAACGCCATTGCCGAGTGGAATGCCAACGCGCGCGAGCCCCTGCGCGCCGCGAACGCGGTCATGCAGGCGCACCACAGCGCGGTGCTGGCGACGACCATGCTCGCCAAGCCGCCGCTCAAGCGCACGGGCACGGAGGAGGAGCGCGACGAGTCGGAGCGGCGCATCGAGGCGTGGCGGCGGGCGATTGCGGCGCAGTCCGAGCCGCCGCGCGTGGCGCGCGCGGCCCTGCGCCGCGCGCTGGAGGAGGCCTCCGGCGAGGCCGAGCGCGACGCGCCGCAGGACTCGATTGCCGGGGTCACGTCCGAGGCCGCCGTCGCGCGCATGTGGACGCGGCTCGAGGCGCTCGCGCCCGTCTTCTTTCGCGCGAGCGCGGACGCGATGGCGCATCGGTGGCTGCTCCCCGACGGCGACGCCGACTTTGTCTCGCTGGAGGCGGCCAAGATTGCGCGCTACGACGACGCCACGCGCACGCGCAAGCTGCGCGCGATTGCGCAGTCGGCCGAGAGCGAGGCCGGCCAGAGCGTCGCGCGCGCGCTGATGCTGAGCTTCCTGCTGCCGATGGAGGTCATCGGCACGCGGCGCACGCTCCTGCTCTCGCGCGAGGCCAACACCAAGGCGACGCTGGACCACCCCAAGGAGGTGGAGCGCGCGCACAACATGGCGATGGCGGGCACCGAGTGGATCTTCGACAAGGGCGAGGACGACCTCGAGCGCGGC
>Ga0315315_10006349_pt1 | contig 10935 bp, 10 predicted proteins | sample M140m3416metaG_FD_203699 | JGI IMG/M metagenome (GOLD analysis project Ga0315315, IMG submission 203699) | Ammonia-oxidizing marine archaeal communities from Monterey Bay, California, United States - M1 40m 3416 | ecosystem: Environmental > Aquatic > Marine > Intertidal zone | place: USA... | reverse complement strand
TGTGATGTAGTGGAGTTCTACCATCAAGTATTAATCACTATGGCTGGAATGAAACCTGGTTGGTTGGGAATTGGTTTCCCAAATAATTATGAAGTATTGGAAAAAAAACTTTCTAAAGAAATGAAAGATATTTTGAGAAATCCTATATATAACCAAATTAATAAACCCTTAAAATACACTTATCCGTTTATTGATTATTCAGATGATCCTTCCGATCCTACTTTTATAAAATTTTATGGCAATACTATTTTGATAGCAGATAATTTTGGAGGAGTTGATAGAGACTATGTTACTTTTACAGTTCCTGAAAATACAAATGTAAAACATATAATCCTAAATTCTTTCAAAGGAGAAGATGAAATTGCATTTTTTGCTTTAGAAAAAAATGATAAATACACAGCATTAGATGATATAAGCAAAATGATCTCTTATGGTCATTTTGGACCAGGTACAGACTTTAACAAAATAGGAAGCGATATTTTGTTCTATGATAAAAACATTGATCAAAAAACCAGAAAAAAAATTGAACTTGAACCGGGTGTATATACTTTTAGATTACAACAGGGGACAAGTGCTAATGCATCATATTCATTTACCGTTTATTTAGATTAGGCTATTTGATTTCTTCCCAAAATTCCATCCATGAAGTTGGGCCGTCAGAATCATCTAATAATTCCTTGAACTTATCATATTTACCGTCCATGCTCGGAAACTTATTGTCATCTCTATATGGTGAATCTATTATTTCTGTAGACCAATGCATGTAAATTCTATTTAATTCTTCTTTTGGACAAGGAAGAGTTCCTCCATTGTAATAAATAACAGATTTGCTTCTTTGACCAGCATCAGTATATATATCTGAAATTTCTCTTAGTAATAATGCAGCTTCTCTAGCTTTTCCAATTTTGGTTTTATAAACTCTTCTAATACTATACATAATTGCTCCTTAAGAAATTTTAATCTTTATTTATTTTAAACAGTGACGATTTTATTATATTATTAAAAATTTATTGTTTTAACTCTTCTATTACCTTAGGATTTAGAATTGGTAATTTGCACATTTCTCACAAACATTTTCTGGTATTAATCCTATATTCATTAATATTTTAAAGGCTTTACATCCTGCGCAAAATCCTAGAAATGCTTCTAGTGAAGCAAACACTATTAGAACAGACAACAAAGTTATTGAAATCAAGTTTAGACCTAAAAAGAAAAATATAATTGTGAATGTTGAAAATAATAACCCGACGCCTTGAGCGAATCTTTTTGGAGGGCCTGGTACAAGTATTTCTCTCTTATTTAATTTAGGAACTAAAAACTTTGTTACAAAAAGCGCTAGCGGACTTACTTTTGGTCCTGATGAAACTCTAGCTAAAAAACCGTAAGCAAGACAAAATAATAAGATATACGCAAAACGGTTTTCATTAATTAAAAGAATTAATGAAGGAACTGAAATCAATAAAACTCCAAATGCAACAAACCTTGCTGAAATCTCATTAATTAATTCAGGGAAGCTAAAAAAATTATTTATGTTTTCTATCATTTTTGCCTTCTTTTCTAAATAAAAAAAACCCCATAATTTCGGGGTTTCTCTTTTTATGTCAATTAATAATTAAAATGCTAACTAGAGAAACCTATGGCTTCTCATGCAACAGCAATTGTAAATATTGATTTTTCTCATAATGAAAAAGCCTAACATAAATTTATAATTAAATTAACTCGAAATAATATTATTTCTTTTAGCTAGAAATTCTAACATGTCCAATATGTCAGTTTGGATTTCCTCTAAATCTTTTATTCTATCTTCAAGTTCGCTTATTTTTTTTTCAGCATCCATAACAAAAATCTTTCATCTTTTATAAAACTTACTGTCAATTAATAATATATTTTAGATAATAAATTTATTAAAGATTTAGTAGCTAAAATCTATAGTCTTTTTTATAGTTTTACCTTCAATGCTATATTCATCGTGCATATTGGTATTTAAAGTAATTAAGAAAATATGGCTTCCTTCAGAAATTTTTCCTACATGCAGATGATTCCCATAGATTCTTCCCCATTTTTCTCCATCAATATATAAATGAGCATGACCTTCTCCGTCAATATGTTCTTTATTTACATTTTGAGGTGAAAAAGAAAAATCTATAGTTGATATTTCAATGTTAACACCAGACATTATATCTTTAGTTATTTTGAAATCTACAGACATGTTTTTCATACTTGTTTCAACTTTTTCATGGTCCATATGCTCATGATTAGAGTGAGATTCATCATGCTTCATTGAACTATGATTATCATGATTTTCATCTGAAGAGTTTAAAATTGTATTTTCTTCTACTGATGATGAACAAGAAATTACCAAAATAAATAATATAGATATAATTTTTTTCATGTTTTATCTTTCGAAAAATATTGGTACCCCGTATAGGACTCGAACCTATGACCTTATCCTTAAAAGGGATCTGCTCTACCAACTGAGCTAACGGGGCAAATTAAGATTAGCAATTCTAATTTTAACATTTTACCAATTAATGCCAAGCATATGATTGCATACTTTTAAATAATAATTAGCATTATTTATTATGACAGATAAAATAACACTTAGCCCTTCTAATCTAACTTTTCTATGGCATTCATGCAAAAGATGCTTTTATAACCATCATATTTATAAAAATAGAAGACCTATGACAATGCCTCTAGTTGGCAAAATGGCAACTCTTTCTGAAGATTGGTTTATTGAAAAAGAAACAACTGAAATAGATTCAGATTTATCTCCAGGTAAAATAGTTTCATCACAAAAATCCTTAAAAGCAGAAATAGAAACCAACGAAGAATTATCTAGAAAATATACTATTTCAGGCAAAATTGACCTACTAATAGAATTTAATGATGGGACTTTTGGTATTTTTGATTGTAAAAATACTTCTGGTGATTCTGACAAAAGTTGGATGTATCATACACAATTGGCTGCATATAAATATTGTTTTGAAAAAATGGGTTTAGGGGAAGTTTCACAAATAGGATTAATTTATCAAATTATTGATGGTTTTAATAAATCTAATGATGGAACTTCAAATTTTACTACACTCCAAAAGTTTGTTGGAGTCACTCCTAAAATGGATCAGTTTGAAAAATTACTCTCCAATGTAATTCAGTGCTTAGAATCTGAAATAACTCCAAATTCTAGTCCTAAATGTTCTTTTTGTAAATTTGCTGAAAACTATAATGAAAATCTTAATTTATATTCTGAAGATTTCTAACAGACTTTTTGAAAATAAGAATATAAGTTATAAAAACAAGACATATTACAGGTCCTAGGCCTACTCCAACTCTAATATTTATAAATTCACCAACTCCTCCTACCCATAAACCTCCCAAAACTCCAAGGCTTATATGAATTGCTAAAATGCCCATAACTCTTCCTCTTATATTTTCAGGAACTAAGGTTTGTATTACGGCATAAGTTGAAAGCATATAAAAACCATTAGCAAAATGTCCTATTATGGCTAATGGGAAAATCAATAAAATCTCTGTCCCTGGAACTTTTTCAGGTATGAATCCAACTCCGACCATAGAAACTAAAATTATGAAGAAACTAAAGAAAGAAGCAGAAAATAATATTTTTTTTCCAAGATTAGTATTTATGTTGACTTTCCCAGCTGTAAGCAATCCTGATAACGCGCCTAATCCTGCAGACGAAAACATTAATCCTAATTCTGTTGGTGTTCCATCAAATAAATCAATAAATGCTGGAAGAGCTTGGATGTAACCAAATATGAAGAAATTAGTTAAATAAGTAAGAAGTATCATAATATAAAATATTTCATTTTTTATTATGTAACTAAAGCCTTCAAAGAAGAACTTCATATTGTTTGAATTTTCTTGATTACTTTTAGCATCAGGCAGAAAAAATGTAGAGCTACACATTACTAAGTATCCTACAGCAGATAATAATATTCCAATGAAAGATCCATAATATGAAATTAGGAACCCCCCAATTGTTGGAACTACTACGCTTGATCCAGCCATAGTTGCACCATTAAGTGATACTCCTGACCTAAGATATTTTTCAGGAATTATTTTTGGGAAATATGAATTCCTAGCAGGAAAATCAATTCCTAAAAGTATCCCTAAAATAATTGAACAAATATAAACATGAATAGGTTCAACTTTATTTGAATAATCTAGATAACTTAATAATATGAGGATTATTGAAATTGAAAATGATAGAAAAGTCAAAATCCTTCTGACATTATATTTATCTGAAATTATTCCACCTAAAAAATTAAAAAACATTATAGGGATTGCAGTTGCTGCAGCAACAATACCAAGACTCAGTGCAGATCCTGTAAGACGATAAATCAATAAAGAAATTGCAACTATAATTAATCTATGGCCAAACATTGCAAATAAAGATCCAAACCAATAGGTTCTAAAGTCCTTAATTACTAAGGCTGAAAAGGGATTCATATACTTTTTTTCTAAGCTTTGTATCCTCTTTTTGAAACCGGTGTAGTTCTTACATCAATTAAAACTGTTTTTCCAGAAATATTTAATCCTTTTGCAGTTTCTAGTGCTGGGGCTAATTCAGATAATTTATTTACTTGAATTCCATGTGCTCCAAATGATCTTGCAAAGTCAGCATAATTTCCTGTCATAGTTCCTACTCCAGATTTTTCTCTAGCAGTAGGGAAGTCCGAAGGCCCTCCAACAGGATATGTTGCCATTACTCCATTATTAAGTACTAAAGTTGTTATACCAATTTTATTTCTGGTAGCTGTTTCAAAATCCATTCCTGACATTCCAAAAGCTCCATCACCCATTACGTTTATACAAAATTTATCTGGATGAGCCATTTTAGCTCCAATAATCAATGGAAGCCCAAATCCAAGATGAGTAGTTTTTCCCCATCCTATATAGCTACGTGGAGAAGTTGCCTTTATAAATGCAACCATTTGTTCTCTAGGTGCACCTGCATCATGAGTAATAATACTGTTCTCAAGATCTAAAACATTATTCATTTCTTGGACAATTCTATAAGGACTTAGAGGTTCTTCGTCACTATTGAAAAAAGGTTCAAATTCTTCTTCAAATTCCTTTTTATATTTAGCAATTTCATTTCTAATATTTGAGTCATCCATTCTTGATGTTCCATACAATTCTTTTAAGTCTTCTATAAGCAAATTGATTGTTTGTTTTGTATCCCCAATTAATGCAATTTCAACAGACTGATCTTTATTGATATCATCAGGATTATCTACATTTTGAATAATTCTCTTTCCTGGTGGTATTGCTTGTGCATATGGAGTCGCTGTCAAACTAGTTCCAAGTGCCAAAATAGCATCTGAACTCTCTAAAAATTCTTTTGCTGCTAAAGTAGTTGTTTGAGATCCTGCTCCTATTGATAAATCATGTCTTTCATCAAATGCAGATTTTCCAGGCATACTTGTATAAACAGGCACAGAAAGAAGCTCAGCTAGTTCTTTTAATTCATTAGTTGCTTCAGCCATTAAAACACCTTGACCTGCCCAAATCATTAAGTTCTTGGAATCATGAATTAAGTTTGCAGCATCCTGTATAGCTTCTACTGAAGGTCGGTATGTATATCTTTTAGGCGAATGATATGAATTTGCAATTCCTTCAGGAACTTCATTGCCACAAACATCCTTTGTCATTTCTACAACTACTGGACCAGGCTTACCATTTCTTAAATGATGAAAAGCTCTTCTCATAATAGTTGGAATATCTTCAACCTTTAAGATTGATTCAGCATATTTCGACATTGGCTCATAAATTTTACTTGCCCAAAAGTTTGGTTTTGTTTGAATACTACTTATTGGGTACCCTGCAGGCATAATAAGAACAGGAATATTATCAGCATAAGCTTGCATTAATGCCCCCATAGAATTTTCTGCTCCTGCAGCATCTTGCATTACAAATACACCAAATTTTTTCCTATTATTTGTTCTTGAATAGCCATCAGCAGCCATTAATCCTCCTCTTTCATGCCTAAAAGCCACAATTCTAATGTCTTCTTTTGCGGCTGCTTCAATAAGAGGATTACTTGGGTAACAAGCTATCCATTCTACACCTTCAGCTTTAAGAGTTTTTGCAATTAGCTCGAATCCATTCATTTTTTTTACTCCAAGTTTAGATTTTATTTTCTATAATTATTTTTATCATCATCATAAGTTTCCATCAATCATTAATTCAATTAGTCTAGGCTTTTTTGAATTAATTGCTTTTGTAATTTCAGTATTAATTTCAGTTGGATCCGTTATTCTTACAGCATCAACTCCCATAGATTTTGCTATTTCTGTATGATTTAAGACCATAGGGAAATCCATATATGGATAATCACCAGATGTTTCAACTTCTTCTCTAATTTTTTTTCTATAGTAATCAATATTTACTTTCAAAATTCTATAAGATTGATTATTTAAGATAATAAAAACACATGGGATATTATCATTTGCTGCAGTCCAATAACCTTGAACTGTCATCATTGCAGAACCATCTCCTATTATCCCCACAACATTTTTATCAGGAGCAGCGCATTGCACTCCTAATGTTGCTCCTACTCCCCATCCAATTGATCCTCCTCTTCCGGAAACCATCTGATCAGAACTTTCAAACTTTATATATTCCATTACAGCAGCTCTATGACTAATTGCATCATTGACTAATATTGTGTCTTTTGGAAGCGAATTCCCTAGCTCATACATTGCTCTTTCAGGAGACATTAATGAATTGTTCCAATTTTTTTCTGCAGCTTTTTTTGCATTATCATCAATTTCTTTTTTTATTTTTGAAATTTCATCAATTCTATTTTTCACATTCTCAATTTTTGAATAGTTAATTGTTTCTAACAATTGTTTAAAAATAACTTTTAGATTTCCTAAACCTGTAATTTTTGAAGGTTGCCTATTTCCTTGAGAATTAGGCTTAGAATCTAGAAATATAAATTCTGTTTTATCTGAAATTAATACATCTCCTTCATAAAACCAATCAGAAAAAAGATCTGCTCCAGCTGAAATGATTAGATCTGAATCATCCAGTAAAGATCTCTGTTTATCACTTCTAATAGAATGATAACCGACCATTTGAGGATGATTGGTAGGGAAAGGAATATTTGATCCTTCTATAAAAACCATCATTCCTATTTTTTCTGCAAGTTCAACAGCTTCCTTCAATGCTGAATCTTCAGCAACTCTATCTCCAACCAATAAAACGGGATAAGAAGAATTTTCAATGGATGTAGAAATCTCCTTAATTGCAGGATCATCTAATCCACCGTAAACGGGTATTGAAGATGGATAAATTTCCATATCAGCTTCACCATCTAGCGCATTTGAAGAAAATCCTACAAATACAGGCCCTTTTGGATGAGTATTTGCTTCAGTAAAAGCTTTTCTCATTACTGATGGCACTTGATCTGGTAATACTACTTGAGTACTCCATTTTGTAAAAGGTTTTGCTAATTCTACTAAGTCTCTATTTCTTAAATTTCTTACATCATATGTTGCAGAAGTTACTACCATGGGAGTTCCAGTCGTGTATGCATCATTCATAAGACTGAATCCATTAACTAGTCCTGAATCTATATGTAAGCTTAGAAAAGAAGCTTTATTGTTAACACGAGCATCGGCTTCTGCCATACCAGTAGCTACTCCCTCTTGAAGAGTAAGTAGATATCTAAGTTCTTTATGTCTAACAATCTCTTCCATTATGGGTCCTTCACTAGTACCAGGATTTCCATATACATTAGTGATCCCTTCAGCTTTTATGCATTCCATTAATGCTTTTTTTCCAGTCATTTTCATTATTTTCACCAATCTCAAGAATAATTAATATTAAATTGATTTTAGTTTACATCTATCTATTCCATAGTCCATAAAATTTGAGTATATATAGTGCTATATTCAATTTAAATAATTGATTTTAAAAAAATATATAGTAAAAATTAATCAATTTAGTTTTGGAGATAAGATGAAAATTACAGATATAAAAATAAATTTAATAGAAGGAGCTAATACAAAAGATGCTCAGCAATTTGTGGGAGGAAACTCTAAGGTTATTTTAAGAATTGATACTGATGAAGGAATATATGGTTTGTCTGAAGGAGGTAGAAATTATAATCTTTATAAAGCCTATTTGGATGAAGTAATAAAACCTTTGTTAATAGGAATAGATCCTAGGGATCCAAAAATAATTTGGGAAATGCTTACTCATGGAACAGGAGCAGGATTAGCAACAAAAGTTCTACCTCAAGTTGTTGGTACTATAGATGTTGCACTTTGGGATTTAGCGGGAAAAGCTGCAGGATTACCTGTATATCAACTTCTTGGAGGGGCTGCTAGAACAGAAATCCCTTTGTATTGGAGTCGAGGAAGTGGTTGGAGAAAAACTCCTGAAGAAATGCTAGAAGATGTAAAGTTAGGTTATGAAAAAGGTTATAAGGCTTTTAAGATAAGAATGGACTGGAGGTCATTTAGACAAGATTCAGATCCAAAAAAAGATTTTAGTTTATTTAAGAAATGTAGAGAATTTCTTCCTGATGATATAGATCTGAGTTTTGATGCAAATTGTGGATATTCTGTACCTACTGCAATTGAACAAGGGAAAAGATTTCAAGATTTAGGAATAGCACATTTTGAAGAACCTCTTCCGGAATATGATTATCAAGGCCTACGTCAAGTTGTTGATGCTCTTGAATGTTCAGTATCTACTGGAGAACAAGAACCTAATCCCTATAGATTCAGAGATCTAATGGATATAGCAAACCCAGATATTCTACAACCTGATATATTAAATATTGGTGGTATTACAGGATTAGTTAAGGTTTACGAAATGGCAGTGGCAAGAAATAAAATAATAATGCCTCATTGTCCCCAAGCAGGATTAAACTTAATTGGAAGTCTTCATGCTTACTCAACCGTAACTAATGCCGTTAGGCCGCATGAATTCTCAGAAGAATTTACGGGGCCCGTTGAAAATGTTGCTAAGCTTTTCAAAGAACCTATAGTCCCAGAGAATGGAAAAATAGTTTTATCTGATAGGCCTGGTTTAGGTTTAGAATATGACGAGAATGAATTAAATAAAGTAATAAAAATATAGGAGTTAAAATGAAAGATCTAAAAAAAATGATTGCAAGTGGAGAGCAAGTAATAGGTGGAGCCATTATGTATGGTGCTGGTAAAGAAGATATAGAAAAGCTTTTAGAATATTACGACTACGATTTTATCTCAGTTGATGGCCAACATTCACCAACTAATGAAGATTATCTCTTAAGAATTTGTGAAGCTGCACAAGAATTAGATAAACCCATTCACTATAGAATGGATCACAGGAGAAATGCATATATGATCGGTAATCTTTTAGATCATGGTCCGACTATCATTGAAGTTCCTCAATCAGAAGAATTAGATCTAGTCAGAGAAGCTAGAGATTATTTTTATTATAGACCTGAAGGAATAAGAAGTTGGGGAGGACCTGGTAGGCCACCTGAAGGACTAAAAGAAGTTAACCAACATTCTTATCCTGCATGGTGGAATAAAACAGGAGTATTAATGATTCAGATTGAAACACTTAATGCTATAAACAATATACCTAATTTTTCTATGGAAGGGGTTGATTGTTTTTCTTGGGGACCAGCTGATCTAAGTATAGACAGAGCTTCCCATCCAGAGCATCCTTTTGCTAAAACTGATGATACTGCTATTGAACATGCAGTCAAACTTTCTAAGGATAATGGGAAACAACTTTGTATTCGATCATATGATAGAACTCTAAGAAATAGATATTTCGATATGGGTGCAACCATTTTAATGGAAGTACAATCTTTAGACGGGCAACTCGATAAGAATCTTCCTTTTGGATAATAAAAAAAAACCTAAAAAGATTTTCTTTGGTTGGTGGATAGTAATTAGTGCTGCTCTTCAAAATGGACTTGGAGGCAGCATTCATTGGCAAGGATTTACTGTTTTGTTTATCCCTATTTCTCAAACTTTTGGAATTTCTTCTGCCCAAACTTCATTACTTTTTGCATTAGCTCGTGCAGAAAATGGATTGATGGGACCTTTTACTGGCTGGCTTATGGATAAGTTTGGTCCTCGACCTTTAGCTATCGGGGGTACTGCTATGGCTGGGATAGGTTATATTATGCTTGCAAGAGTAGAAAACTATACTCAGTTTTTACTAATCTATGTTGTAATTATTTCTATAGGTGCAACTACAAGTTTTATGCAAACAGCATTCGTTGCATTAAATAATTGGTTTATAAAAAAAAGAGGATTAGTGATGAGTATAAACTCTGCTTCTTTTAGATTAGGGTCAGCAATCTTAGTTCCTACTTTTTCATATATTGTATATGGCTGGGGTTGGCAAAATGCAGTTTTGTATTTAGGTATTTTTTTACTAGTTTTTATTACTCCATTAGGAATTTTTTATAGAAGAACACCTGAGTCAATGGGTTTGAGACCTGATGGAGATGTTGAAGAAGTAAATGATGATGGGGTTCCAAATTATGATATTTCAGGTTATACCTGGAAAGAAGCTATTAAGACTTCAGCTTTTTGGTTTCTCACAATTGCTACTGCCTTAAGATTATCTATACATGGTGCAATCTTTGTTCATATGATTCCAATTCTTGTATGGAAAGGAATTTCAGCTGAGTCAGCTGCCTGGTATGTAGGATTTTTAGCCCTTGTGGGGGTTCCTGTTATTTTGTTGATGGGAAAGTTAAGTGATTTATTTGGTAGACCAAAAATGTTAGCTTTATGTTACTCAGCATCAGCTCTATCTTTATTATTAGTAAACTTATCTGATAATTCAATTTATCTTTTACTTTCATTATTATTATTGGTTGGGTCAGAAGCTGGATCTGGTCTCAATTGGTCTTTAGTAGGAGATTTGTTTGGAAGAAAAAACTATGGT
>Ga0315315_10006347_pt1 | contig 10936 bp, 5 predicted proteins | sample M140m3416metaG_FD_203699 | JGI IMG/M metagenome (GOLD analysis project Ga0315315, IMG submission 203699) | Ammonia-oxidizing marine archaeal communities from Monterey Bay, California, United States - M1 40m 3416 | ecosystem: Environmental > Aquatic > Marine > Intertidal zone | place: USA... | reverse complement strand
AGAAAATTCCTCTAGAAAAAGCTCAAGAATATTGCCGAAGTATTTTAGAGAAAAGAAAAAAAGAAAAAGGTTTACGTTACACCCCTACTCAAGTAGAGCTAAGAACGTTAACTATTCCTCCTATTTCTTATTATGAAACTATTTTTGATAGTTACTATGGCCTTTGCAAAGAGATAGGATATAAAAATAAATTTAAGAAGGTTCCGGTTAAGAAAGACTATAAAGAAACATATTCTAAGGATCATTTAATTTATATAGATTCTCGAGAACAAAACCCTTTAAGGATTAACGATTTCCCCACAGAAGTAAAAGGTTTGAAATTTGGAGATTATTGTTTAAATGATAAAGATAAAACTCACAATACTTATATAGAAAGAAAATCTGTACCCGATTTAATAGGAACGTTAAGCTCAGGGTTGGAGAGATTTAAAAATGAAATAAATAGAGCGGCAGAAGAAGACGCTTATATGGTTATTTTAATAGAACGAAAACTAGATGAGTGTTTAGCTTTTAATAGATTGCCTTATGTTTATAAAAAAAATACTAGAGTTACTCCTGATTTTATTTTTCATAATGTAAGGGATTTAATTCAAGAATTCTCACACATACAGTTTCTTTTTGTAGATGGACGAAAAGAGTGTGTGAGGATAATAAAAAAACTTTTGCTATCAGATGTTTTAAAAGAAAAATATGATTTGCAATTGGCGTACGATTTAAAATTATTATAATGTGGTACTGTCCTGAAAAATATTCTAAACCCGTCCCTAATTTAAATGAAGAGCTTCTTAATCTAAAAGGGGAACTACCTGATCGTCAAGCTAAAATTACTTTAGCTAAATTCATGCGTTCTAATTTAGGTTTTTCTACAGAACTTTTATCAGGCATTAAGTTAGCCCTTTATCAAGAAATAACACTAAAGGCTTTTTTTAATAGAAACTTTAGTATGTGCGTTTGGGGTCGCGGATGTGGTAAGAGTTTTATTGCTGCTGTTTATTGTTTTCTTCAGTGTATTTTTGAACCACGAACAAAGATATTAATTGCTGGTCCAACTTTTCGTACAGCTAGGTTTATTTTTAACAACCTAGAAAAAATAGTTGAATCGAAAGAAGCTCAAATGTTAGCCCATGCTTTTGGCGCTAAATCTAAACGCAACGATCAGTTTGAATGGAAAATAAATGAAGGCACTATTACAGCTATTCCTTTAAGCGGTGAAAAAATTCGAGGATTCCGTGCTAATATTTTGGTATTAGACGAGTTCCTCCTCTTACCCGAAGAAACAATTAAAAGTGTTCTTATGCCATTTTTGGTCGCTCCTCAAGACATGGCAGAAAGGATTAAGATAAGGGAAATGGAAGATGATTTAATTAAAAAAGGACAGATGCAAGAAAAGGATAGAGTCCAGTTTACAAATAATTCCAAAATGATAGCTTTATCTTCTGCTAGCTTTAGCTTTGAAAACCTTTTTAAAACTTATAAAGAATGGATGAATAACATCTACTCGGAAGAAATACAGCAATCTAATTATTTTATATCTCAAATGGGTTTTAATTCTATTCCTCCGGACATGATTGATAGAACAGTAATTGAAGAAGCTCAGGCTGGTGGTTCATCTAATTCTTCTTTTCAGCGGGAATATTGTGCTCAATTTACGGATGGAAGCGATAGTTATTTTAGCGCAAAGAAAATGCACAATTGCACCATACCTGATGGAGAAAAGCAACATACTTTAATTAAAGGGGATCCTGAAAAAAAATATATTTTAGCGATTGATCCAAGTTTTAGCAATAGCCCTAGTTCTGATTATTTTGCTATGTCTGTTTTAGAGCTAGATGAAGATAAAGGTAATGAATCTACTTTAGTTCATGCTTATGCCGTTGCTGGAGGTGATTTAAAAGATCATATTAAATATCTGTATTATTTAATGACCAGTTTTAAAATAGAGCTTTTGATTATAGATAATGCTGGATATCAATTTATTGATAGCGCTAATGAATCCGAATTATTCAGAGACGCACGTATAGATTTAAAGTTTTTCGATTTTAATAGTGACAAGAATGGAAATGATTATCAACAAATGCTTCTTAAGGCAAAAAGTCAATATAATGTAAAAGAAAATGTAATTTGCTTTAAACAACTTTTTTCTAGCGCATTTCTAAGGGAAGCTAATGAGTATTTGCAAGCCTCAATAGATCATAAAAGAATATGGTTCGCTTCACGTACCGCTGCATGTGGTAGTTTTTTTGACAAAGCTTCTGCTCAAGCAGTTCCTATTAAATTGATGCCTTATGAAAACAAAGGCGATTTAATAGAATTTCAAGATGATATAATTTACCAGACAAAAAAACAATGCGCTCTTGTAGAAGTTAAGACTACCGCTAAAGGTATGCAGACATTCGATCTTCCGCAGCATCTAAAAAGAAGCACTTCGGTTAATAGAGCTAGAAAAGATAATTACACCACTTTAATGTTAGGAAACTGGGGAATTAAAGCTTATAATGATCTTAAAAATACGAAGGTGGAACAAATTAGTAACACTTTTACTCCCAGAATGCTAGGTTAAGTGTAAATTTAAAGTAAATTATGGCTGTAAGGAAGAAAACGGAACAAGGTGCGGAACCTCTGATGGCGATGAATGAAGCTAAGGCTTCTCAGACGAGGACTCGCAGGAACGCTGCTGCTGATATACCCAGAACAGATAGGTTTAGGAATATTGATAACGGCATGATTCCGTTTAAATATTCTCACGGAGTTAACAATAACTCTAATATTGACGTTAGAGATACTATCATTCTGTGCCAAAAAGCATATTACAACTTCTCGGTTTTTCGAAACACTATAGATCTAATGACAGAATTCTCTATCAGTGATCTTTACTATACTGGGGGCAGTAAAAAGTCAAGGGAGTTTTTTGAGACTTTATTTAAAAAAATAAATATTGATGATTTACAAAGCAGGTTTTTCCGGGAGTATTACCGATCGGGAAATGTCTTTATGTACAGGTTTAATGCCAAAATGGAGAAATCTGATGCGTTTAAAATAAATCAAACTTTTGGTATAAGCCAAGCTTCTGAAGATTTAGAAATTCCAGCAAAATATATTATTTTAAATCCTTCCGACATACAGCTTCAAGGGAGTATTACCTTTAGCACAGGCGTTTATTACAAAGTAGTAACCGATTATGAATTGCAGCTTTTAAGGCATCCTCAAACGGAAGACCAACAAGAAGTCTTTGATAGCTTGCCACAAGAGACTAAGAATTTAATAAATGATTCAAAAGGTGTAGGAATGAGTGCTGTAACTATTCCTTTAAATACTGACAAACTTATTGCTGTTTTTTACAAAAAGCAGGATTACGAGCCTTTTGCGGTCCCTATGGGGTATCCAGTCTTGGAAGACATAAACTGGAAGCAGGAGATGAAACAGATGGATATGGCGGTGGCTAGGACTACTAACCAAGCCATCCTTCTTGTCACGATGGGGTCTAAGCCCGAAGATGGAGGAGTTAACCAAAAGAATTTAATGGCTATGCAGAAGCTATTTGAGAATGAATCTGTAGGTCGAGTTCTTATTTCTGACTATACTACCGATGCTAAATTTGTAATACCGGACATTGCTAATATTCTTGATTCAAAAAAATATGAGGTGGTTAATCAGGATATTCAAATGGGTCTTAATAATATCCTATTGAGTGACGAAAAATTTGCAAATACTAGTATAAAAGTTCAAGTCTTCATGGAAAGACTAAAACAGGGCCGCAGGGTATTTCTTGAAAACTTTTTGATGCCTGAAATTAGAAGGGTATCTAAAGAAATGGGATTTAAAAATTATCCTAATGCTCATTTTGAAGATGTAGATCTGAGGGATAATTCGGTATACTCAAGAATTTATAGCAGATTAATAGAGCTTGGGGTTCTTACTCCAGAAGAAGGTGTTCAAGCTATCGAGTCTGGAAGGTTCCCAACAGAAGAAGAATCTATTGAGTCTCAACGCAAATTTAAAGAACTTAGAAATGAAGGGCTTTACGCTCCGATTATTGGAGGAGCGAAAGGTCCGCAAATGAACGGAAGGCCTGCAGGTTCTAATACCCCCAAAGAGACGGATACTAAAACTCCTGTCGGTACTAAAGCTTCTCTTAATTTTAGTTTATCTAAAATACAAGAAAACTTAAACCTCTCTGATAAATTAAATCTCGAGGTTGAAGCTTCATTAAGGCAGATACATAATAGAAAGAGGCTTAGTAAACAGCAAAAAGAGATCGCTCGAGAGATAACAAATATTGTTATAGCTAATGAGGACCCTGAAAGTTGGTTAGCTAAAGCTGGACGTTATGCTGCTGAACCTACAGACAGGAATCACGAAAGGGTTAAAAAAATTCAAGATGTAGCTTTAGATCATCAAGTTGATGATTTCTTAGCTGGAATACTTTATGCAAGCGTTTACCAAGGAGATGTATAATGTCGAAGCCAACTGTAATTTACAATTGTCAAGCTTTATTCCTAGGGCCTGCGCCGGAAAGCGGTAAAAATTTTTTTAATTATTACGAAATTTCACCGGTAAACGACGACTCTAATTTAGTTCAAAAAATCAACAGGTTGAATCCTATAGATAGGGTTCAATCTGTTTCTTATTCCATAAATGTACCATATACCGATATAACTCAAATTAATCAACGAGGCCTAGTTGATAGGCCAATAATTAATTATCCTACCGTTGATTTAAATTTTAATTACTTATTATGTGGAACGAAGAATGAAGCACGGCTTGGTCTTAATGTAAATTACCCTTTATATAACTTTCCTTTTAGTGGAGAATCTTATTATCCAAATAATGATCAAGTCTCTCTTTTATCAGGATTTTTCAATCCAAGTAAAAATGACCCAGCTAAAAAAGTTTGGGAAGACTTTACTTTAAACAATTACAGAGATGGAAAAAATATATATGTGGTAGTTAACCAAGAAGGTAATGATTTATATGGTCGTCAATTTAAAGAAGATTTTACTCAACCTGACGAGTACCAATCTATAGATCCAAATTCTCCAGATTATCACGTTATAGGGTTTGGTAACTGTTACCTTAATTCTTATTCAACAAGTGCTGCGGTAGGAGGGTTTCCTTCTGCTTCTGTTTCCTATACAGCTTATAATGCTTCTTTCACTATGAGCGGAAGTGGTTTTCAAGCGCCGGGAATAGAGACAAAAAGTGGAACAATAAGTCCTGAACGAGAAGTTGTTATACCAAAAACACTAGCTGAAGAAGGATATTCCGCTCTTAAACCCGGAGACATAACTTTGACAACAGATTCTTTTTCGGGGCTTGGAGTGGATTTTGATAAGCTTCACATACAGGGATATAGTATTTCGATGGATTTGAATCGCCAAGAGTTAAATAATTTAGGTTATAAATTCCCTGTCGATAATAGAGCTACGAGTTCGGTGTACGCTAATCTTTCTATCGAAGCTTTAGTGCAATCAGGAAATAGCGGGACTCTTGTTGATTTGATTTCTATAAATAGCGGATATGACTTTACAATTAAAGTCGATCCGCATAGTTGTGGGAAACCCACCTTAGCTCCTATTAACGCGGGCAAGATCCCTATAAACACTCAAGAAGAGGCTTTACGTTATACTTTCAAGGGCGCTAAACTTTTAAATTTTTCATATAATGCTTCTATAGGACCTAATAAAACTTTTACTGCAGATTTTAACGTAGAGATAAACCCAGATAATCGAACGAATGGACTTTTTATAAGCGGGGTTTTGGGTATGGAAAAAGTTGAAGATTTTATCCTTTTGGAAGGGGATAATAATGATGGGTTTTATTTACAGCAAGAAAACGATACTCTATTGGTAACAAATCTACTCCCGCCATACTAAAAGAGTGTATATTAATATAAGGTTTAAGGTAAAATGGCAAACAAAAAAATATCTCAATTAGTTGGAATGGGTGCAAATGAAGCCGTCAGCGGCTTTTATCTTCTCCCTGTTGGAGCAGGGCCTTCTACTGGTCCTTACACTACTAAAAAAATTACCACTAAAGAATTAGCGGATTTTATATTTACAGGAGACAATACAACGTACGTTGGATTTCCTGCCGACACACTTTCAGGAGTTAACAAAGACATTTATTTTAATAATAATGACGCTAATTGGTCTACTGCTTCTAATGTCGTAACTCAAAATCCATATCTACAAGTGAGAGCTTCTGATGGATTGTTAGTAACAGGTAGTGGTATTGGAGCTGCGGTAGGTGGAGATAATATGGGGAATTGTACAGCTACTACTACTGTAAACATGCAGAATAATAATATCGAGAGTATTGGTGCTAGAATGAATTTTCAAGATGGAGGAAATATAAATAGTACTGTTGCCCAACTAGAAATAGAGAACCCTACCAAACTTAATTTAAATAGCAATGCAGAAGTAGAAATAAATTCATCTACTTTAATAGATATTAATGGCACCACAAGTTTAGGTGGAAATGTTACAGTTGAACCTACTTTTGATTTAACTGTAGAAGATATAATTATACAAAAAACTTCAAGGCATAATGTACATACTGCGACGACTGCGTTAAACTGGAGCAATAGTAATGTCCAAAAAGTTACAACTAGCTCTAGTGATACTTACGAATTTAGTAATGCTCTTCATGGTCAAACTTTAACAATGTATGTTAAAAATGGTCATACATCAGCTATAACTCCTTCGTTTACTTCAGGGACTTATGTAAAGTGGGGAGGTACAGGGGGGCCTCCTCATATTGATACCGCTAGAACAAATGTATATACATTTATTTGTTACAATGAAGCTATATTTGCTTCGGCAATTACAGGATACGTATTGTAATGTCACTTAATTTTCCAACTGCCTTTTGGAAGGATAGCAATCCAAGCGATAGTAGCGATGAAGTTGATATCGATTGGAATCTTTATCTTTATTATACCCCAAATGGTAATATAGGGGCTGGCGAAGTTATTTCTAGTATTGCACCTTCTTTCTCAGAGATAACTAGCGCCCATCCGTATACGGTAGAGGGACAAGATTATTATCTTGCATACCCCGAGACTACCACTTCAAGTGAATACAGTAGTTTTTTTGGATGGCTCTTAACTGGTTATGATCAAAATGATTTATCAGATTTTCATAGGGCTAATCCTTGGATCTTAGATGATAACGGTAAAGAGTTAAATTTATTTTTCGAATCTGACCAAGGAACTCTACAGGACCTTAATAGACAGAATAATTACGATACTGAAACTAACACGAGGTTTTATCAAGATACTTTCAATAAATTTATTCAAAGCGGATACGCTGAAGGATCTTTTACATTAACATCTGCTTCGAACTTATCAATTACAGTTTCGGGACTGGGAGAAAAAAATGCAACAGATTTTGAAAAAATGCATTTAGCAGTAGACGATGTCCATATATGCAAAGGAGAGTCTCCCGGTGGAGGAACTTCGACTAACGGTTGGGACATGAATCAGGTTAAGCTATTTAATTCGGCCGGAACCCAAACGCCTAACCCGGCTCCTAACCGAGTTGCGGGAACTTACGTTGACCAAGATAATAGAAGAGACTATACGACTGCAGGAGGGCAAGCGACTTTTACTACTCCAGCCAATCCATTGCAAAATATGGATGCTGGGAAACACACTATAAAAATATATTTCAACACTAATGATGGATTATATAACAGTGGAGCTTTTTACGGATTTAAATTTAATTTTTCATAGTTATGGCAATCACAAGATACGCAGGAGATAGATTTACAATAGGAGCGGGGGAAACTAAACCTACCGGGGTTCTTGATGGCGCGGTGCTTATCGATACTGGTAATCTAGAGCTATATATTAAAAGGAACGGCGCTTGGGTTGAGGTTACTGGAGCTGGAGGCGGTAATTTAATAGCAACAGGAGCAATAGTTGATGAGATTAGTGGGAACTTAATTATAACGGGTCAAACGCTACAAACGCAGATAACTAGCAATGATTCTGATATTAGCACATTGGATTCTACTACAGTTAAGTTGACAACTAATCAGAGTATAGCTGGAAATAAAATTTTTACTAACGATGTTACCATAAACAACTTAACAGTTACGGGAACAGAGACTATTATTAATGTAGAGAATCTCGCAATCAAAGACAATATAATTGAAATTAACAGCGGCGAAAGTGGAGCTGGGATTAGTAAAATTTCTGGAGGTATTGTAATTGACCGAGGAACCGCAACTAACGCAAATATTTTATATAATGATACTAATGACAGATTTGAGTTGAACTTCCCTCTTGCTGTAGAAGGCGAAGTAGTAGCAACCGCATCTAATTTAATTACTACTGGGCAAACCCTGCAAACTCAGATTACAAGCAATGATTCTGATATATCAACACTTACGTCAAATCTGGTTACTACGGGTCAGACACTTCAAACTCAGATTACAAATAATGATAGTGATATCTCTACGTTAACTACGAACTTAGGGACTACTGGACAGACTTTACAGACGCAGATCACAAATAATGATAGTGATATCTCTACTCTTACTAGCAATCTTGTTACTACTGGTCAGACGTTAACTACTAACATCAATACTGTTTCGAGTAATTTAGTGTCGACAGGAGCAGTAGTGGATGACATTAGTGGAAATCTCATTACTACCGGTCAAACGCTACAAACGCAGATAACTAGCAATGACTCTGACATCGCAACATTGACCAGTAACTTGGTCACGACGGGTCAGACAGTAACAGATAATTTAATTGCTACTGGAGCGATAGTGGACGACATTAGCGGTAATCTCATTACTACTGGTCAAACTCTTACTAACGAAATAGCTACTGTTTCTGGTTTAGTGACTACAGGTACGCTTAATGGTTCCGGTGTTACTAATTATGTAGCTCGTTGGGTCGATGGAAATACTTTAACTTCAGGGGTATTGGTTGATAATGGAACTAATGTTGGCATAAATGTACCTAGCCCTAATTATCCGCTTGAGATATCTTCTTCTGATAACGCTACTATAAGAATTGAGGACACTACAAATGCCAGTAAATTAGATTTAAGAGCTGAAGACTCTGCAGTTTTAATTAGATCAACTTCTAATTTCCCAATGAAGTTTGATGTTAATCAAACTGAAAGGATGAGGATAGACACCGCAGGCAATGTTGGTATAGGCACAAATGATCCACTTGGAAAATTAGTAGTAAAAGCTGCTATACCAACGGTTTATGCGGGGGTTACTCCTGACATCTCTAGCTCATTAATAAGTATAGCTAATCTTCAAGCTAGCGAAACAACAAATGATCAGGCTCAACTTCAATTCAATGTAACTGGTGGTTCATATAATAGAGTAGGTTCTATAGGTTTAATAGCAGAGTCTGCTAGTAATAGAAAAGGCGCTTTAGTATTTACTACGGATGACGCAGGTACCAGAACGGAAAAAATGCGTATTGCTGGTGATGGTAATGTTGGCATAGGTGTAGCTGATCCGAAGCAAACGGTGCATATTGGCAAGTCAGCATCAAATGCCCTTGGCCCAGTGTTGATGCTGGATAATACAGCAGGGGGTTCCACCGATTCTTCAGCTATTATTTTTGCGTCGGGTGGAGATACTTACCAGCGAGCTAAGATTGTATCCACGGTAGAAGGCGCATCCGCATATTTAGGTAATTTAGGCTTCTATACAGGACGTTCAGATACGACTGGGGTAACTGAAAAAGTAAGAATCACTGGTAGTGGGCAACTATTAATATCAGATGGTCTTGTTGGAACGCCGTCACTTTCATTTATAAATGACACTGACACGGGAATGTGGAGACCCGGGGTTAATCAGTTACGCTTAGTGACAGGCGGTACAGACGCTATCATAATTGATTCATCTCAACATGTTGGTGTAGGTATTGTTCCTCTAGCTAAATTTGAGGTAGACCTTAATCAGACCAGTGGGACTTTAGTCGCAGATAATTATGCTCATTTCGGAGGTCAGCATCATACCAACGGGTCTGTGATGGGTATAACGCTAGGCTATAGAGAAGCAAATTTACTTTATCGTAAAGTTGGTATTGTCGCCCGAGGTTTAGGGGATAATGCAGCTCGTCAAGATCTCGATTTTTTAGTTAGTACTGTTAATAGCTCTACAAGTGTTACACCAGCTGACGCTAAATTAACAATTAGCGGCTTAACTGGGAATGTCGGTATAGGTACAGTAAGTCCATCTGCCGGACTTCATGTTCTTAATTCTGCAGAGCCTACAGTCTTGTTTGAGAGTACTAATGCCGGAAGTAGTGGTTCCAGATTACAATTGTACCATAATTCTGCATCTCCAGCCGATAACGACGTACTTTCTAATATTCAAATAACTGGCAAGGATTCCGGTGGAACTAAACGATACGCAGCTCTTATACAAACAATAGCGGCAGATGTTAATGCGTCTTCTGTTGATGGAGACATTAGATTTTTAACCTACAAGGCAGATGTACCTTCAGAAGTTATGAGAATAACTCATGACGCTAGTGTTGGTATAGGTGTAGCTGATCCGAAGCAAACGGTGCATATTGGCAAGTCAGCATCAAATGCCCTTGGCCCAGTGTTGATGCTGGATAATATAGCAGGGGGTTCCACCGATTCTTCAGCTATTATTTTTGCGTCGGGTGGAGATACTTACCAGCGAGCTAAGATTGTATCCACGGTAGAAGGCGCATCCGCATATTTAGGTAATCTAGGCTTCTATACAGGACGTTCAGATACGACTGGAGTAACTGAAAAAATGCGTATTACTGGTGCTGGTAAAGTTGGTATAGGTACAGCAAGTCCGGGTTCTAAACTTCACGTAATTGAAGCAGATACTGGCGAGGCATTCAGGATAGACGGAGCTAGTAGTGGGTTCGCAATGATTGTTGAGGGCGGGACTAGTTACAAAACTAGAATGCGAGGAGGAG
>Ga0315315_10006346_pt1 | contig 10936 bp, 10 predicted proteins | sample M140m3416metaG_FD_203699 | JGI IMG/M metagenome (GOLD analysis project Ga0315315, IMG submission 203699) | Ammonia-oxidizing marine archaeal communities from Monterey Bay, California, United States - M1 40m 3416 | ecosystem: Environmental > Aquatic > Marine > Intertidal zone | place: USA... | reverse complement strand
GGTCATGTCCGCGACATCCTCCATGATCTCCTCCATAGCGGGAGCGGCTCCCTTGATGCTCTTTGGGCGGAATCCGATGCCCAGGGTCGACAGGCGGATACGCTCAGCATCGGTCATGTCCGGTGCTCCCTCTTCCTTAATTTCCTCCATGTTGGAGCGGCCGCCTCCCCGCGCGGGCGACGCAGAGCCGACGATGAGGCTCTGGTTTCGGAAGCCCAAGCCAAGTGTCGACAGGCGGACACGCTCACTGGCCATCTCCTTGGGATTGAGCTGTGCGAGCAGGCGGGCGACGGGAGTGCGACGGGAGAGGCGGAAAACGGGTAAGATACATTTGGCATGAGCTAGGGGGGGCGGGTGACCCAACACGGGAACAACAGGCAAGGGAGGACAACAAGACAAACGACCGCACCTCGCCAAGCGCCAAACCGAAGAACACAAAGATACTATAACTCACCAAGTCCATGACCTGCGCATTGCCGAGGATGGGCTGGGCGAGCCTGGCGACGGAGGTTGCCATCATACCGCTGGGGACGGCGACGATGACCTCGTTGTCAGAACAGAAATCGGCCAGCATGATGGGAGGTCTCTTGGCCTTCCCGTCAGTGGAGGCGACGCCGGTGTACTTCTGCCCCTTGAGCCTCTCATCGTTCGCAGAGACGGGAATCTGAGAGAGGACGTCGGCGACGGTCGCCCTGCCGGAGTCAAACTCAAGCTGGAGAAGCTCGAAGCGGCGGGACTTTGGCTCCATGAGGAGGACGACCACCAGAAGGGGCGGACCTGCGAAGCCCATGGTGCTAGGCCCCTCGGCGGCGAATCCTATCTCCCCTCCCTCCTCCAGCCCATGCTCCCTCACCACCTTCTCCCCTGCTCCAAAGAACATGGTGATGGATTTTTACGTATGTGTATCGCTAACTGGTGATCAGTTATGTATGTGCCTCTAGAGTCCGGGGCCTGGAAATGTGAAGAAGTCAGCGTGAAGGATCGGATTCGTCTGTAAACACGTAGTAGATTTTATACGCAGTATCGCCCTCTCAACGCCATTCCTGGCACTATTTATTATGCATAATAATATACTCTGTAAGATACGAGAGAGTATATTCCAAAAAATCTTTTTCTCTCGCGACCAGGAAGGAAGATATGGGTCTCCCCCGTATCCTGGCGGGGTCGTCCCCATATTGATATATGCATATGCTAAAGTACATACACCATATTAATGTTAACCTCCCACCTGCCACCAACGGTTATGTAAACCCTAACCAATATAGTAATAGCTAGTCTCTATGCATACTTAGTAGTATGCATATTATGAGTGATTCAATTTGGCAAGAATCAAGAATGACACCAATGCCGGCCGTGCTCTCGGTGCTCGGTGGGCGCGTCATTCTAGTAGTAGTAGCGGTACTCTAGCACCTCTGGCCCTTCAGCCCGTAAGCAATCGCCTCTACGCCCTGCGTCCATGTATGTGCATCATCGACCCATGCATGTGTCGGATCCAAGCGGAAGCAATCGGACATTTTCTCCCCTCCTCTGCGATTCCTCTATCCGCTCCGCCCCCATGATCTCCCCTGATCACCTGTCGGACGACTATTCCACCGAGGGTAGGTCGGCGAGGGCCGAATCCGTCGACGTGATCCTCGGCGGCGAAACCGACGAGGAGTCGGTCGATACGGCCGTCGCCGGCCTGAGGGCCCTGGCGCTGACGTCAACCCCCGCGGCCGCCCCCCCGCCCACCCCGGACGTCCAATTCTTCGAGACCCCGGACGAGCGGCGGCAGCATCAGCAGCCGCTTACCCCGGAAGCGAAGCCGAAGCAGCTCTTTGCGGACGAGGATGACGACGACGACGACGTAGGTGGAGAGGGTCCTTCGCACGATCCCTACGAGGACAAAGACGCATCCAAACGGCAACCGATATCCTGCTTCGGCAGCCCGACGAAGGGAGGGGATGGGACCGATGAGCTGCCCCCAAGCAGATCCTGGCTCGATGGGATCGCCAACCTGATTGTCGGAGGCGCGGCCAGGGACGGCTTCCACGCCCTGCCGTCCCCGGCAGAGACAGATGCGGCCGAGGCGCCGCTGTCGGATGGGCAGGGGAAGGCCGGAGTGGACGGGGATCAGGAGGAGGGGGCAGGAATCCAGCTCGATGTCGCGGCTGATGCGGCCGCTGCCGGCGACGGGAAGCCGTCCAACCCCAAGGCCGACGAGGCCCGAACGAGGAAGCAGGTCGCGCGCTGCAGGAACGTCCTGATTGTGGCCGTCCTCGCCGTCATCGTTGCCGTCGCGCTGGGATTCGGCCTGTCCCGCCGGTCCGACCCCGGGCCCTCCCAGCCCTCGGCTGGCGCCGAAAAGGGGACCCCCCTCGATCTTGCCAACCTTTCGGACACTTCCGAACCGACGGTCGCCCCCACTGCGCCCATGGCCACTCCTCCCCCCACGGGCTCGCCTACCACATCGCCCACGGCGTCGCCCACAGCATCGCCCACGGCATCGCCCACGGCATCGCCCACGGCATCGCCCACGGCATCGCCCACGGCATCGTCGGCGACATCGCAGACCACACCGCCGACCACATCGCCCACGGCATCGCCGACCACATCGCCGACTACATCGCCGACCACATCGCCGACTGCATCGCCGACCGCATCGCCCGCGAAAGGGCCGACTGCGACGCCGACGGTCTCGCAGACAGCATCGCCGACTACATCGCGGACTACATCGCCGACCACACTGCCGACCACACTGCCGACTACATCGCAGACAACAACGCCGACCACATCGCCCTCGGCATCGCCGACTTTGTCGCCGACGGTCTCGCCGACGGCCACTCCCACCTCCAATCCCACGTCGCAACCGACGGAAGCCCCCCGCGCCACGTCCCCGCCGACTGCAGCTCCCACCTCGGCCGAAACATTCGACTCCGTCGTCGACCGCCTTTCTGGTATATTCCCTGACGGAGGGGACGCCCTGCTGGACCCTTCCAGCCCCCAGTACGCTGCTGCAAGGTGGATCGCGTCTGACCCCAACCTCCAGCCCGAGTCCCTAGGCTTGCTCACCGACGTCGCGCTCAGGCAGCGCTACGCCCTGGCGACAATGTACTACTCCACGAACGGGGAAGGCTGGAGGCTGTCCAAGGGGTGGCTGGACCAGGATCTGCCCGTGTGCGAATGGCTGGGCGTCCGGTGCGAAGGCGACGAGCTTCGCCGCCGCGGCAGCCTCCGAGGGCGCCGCGACGAGCTGGTGGTGACCAAGTTGCAGATCTTCGAGCTGAACCTCACGGGCACCATCCCCGCCGAGGTCTCCCTCCTCAAGAACGTGACGACGCTCTCCCTTTACGGAAACAATCTCACCGGGACGATCCCGGACTCCATATCCGGAATGGCCGCCCTACAGGAGCTCGAGCTCGACGGGAACGATCTGACCGGTTTCATCCCCCTGGGACTGTTCGGCCTAGATGCGCTGACCGAGGTCCGGCTCGAGAACAACATCCTGACTGGATCCCTACCCAACGACATCGGAAATCTCGTGAATTGCGAGGTGTTCCGAATGGATTCGAACAGGCTGGTTGGCACCCTCCCAAGGAAGGTGGGGAGGTTGAAGAAACTCGTGGAGCTCCGACTGAACGGGAACGGCCTAACTGGGACCGTTCCGGCGTCGCTAGGGGGCCTGCCGTTCGCTAAACATATTTTCCTTCACGATAACGACATTGTGGGGACGATACCGGAAAAAATGTGCACGAAAGAGTGGACCAACCTAACTTTTGACTGCGGAGGCAATGCCCCGGAGTTTATTTGTCCCTGCTGCACGAAGTGCTACCCTTAAGGTGTTGGCCGATTCAGCTTTGCTGGCTGCTGAGCGAATCGATCTCATCCGTCAGGTTGGAACTAATGCGACAATTGTTCTTAATTTATAATGTCTATGGAACTATGTAGTGACATATGGCTTAACCTTGAGATATCACTGCATGTACACAATCCCATATATCAGCTAGCTGCACATTCCACCCTCCATCGGCACGGCGTTGGGAATGTACCCGTAGTCGGCAACCTGGAATCCCAGAACGGCCAGCCCCACCGCCGCGGCCAGGAAGCTTAGTCCCTCAGCCAGCCCCAACAAACCGATGGGACCGGCGGGCAGGCCGCTCCCCGTCGTCGTCTTGGTCCAGAGGGACCACCCCACGAAGCCCACAACTGACAAGTAGCTAATCCCCTCGGCCGCACCGATGAGTCCCGCCGGACCCGCCGGAAGGCCGCACCCAGTCGTCTTTAATACCGCCTCGGATCCAAGGACGAGAAGGGCGGCGGCTGTGCCCCCCACTCCGGCGACGACCTGGTCCGATTCGCTCAGGGACAGAGGAGAGTCGCTGCCACCGTCGCCGCCCGTGCCGGCATAGCGGGGACGGACGCGACTTTGGCCGCGGGGCGCGAGGTGGGTCGCCGCCCCCGGGGCCGCTGACTGGACGACGAACGAGTCCACCGCAACCAGGGCTTTCGCGAGTAGAAGCGCGGATGCTATTGCTGCGAGTTTCTTCATAGTTGATGCGGTGTGACTAAGGTTCACCTCGAGGAATGATGCCCTCTTCATCGGCCTACTGGTCGGACTCCGAGGCTACGCGTCTCAAATAAATTCCATTCAACATAGACTTTTGTACTTTAAAACTGACATGTGCGCTCCGTTCTCCATTCTTCATTTTTTGCTGTCTGTCAATGCTGTCCACTGTCCACGCTCCGCCTCGTAATCTAATAGCACACATCATAACCCCCTCCTGACAGCCCAACCGAACCGCACGGCGGCATTTTGTCACTTTCGGGCTAAGTCCTTTTTCTGCCGTAATCATGTTTCAAAACTTGCGTAATGGCAACGATGACAATCGGCAAATGTCTACTCGCGATGCCCTCCATGCCTTCGCCCATAGACGGCAAAGCTGGACTTCCCGAGACGGAAAGCAGCCCCGGCAGAGGTTCAAGTGGCACATATACGACAACAATGGCTCATTCAACGGCTGGTTCGACTGGCTTCCGCTGCGGATGAGGGTAGGCTATTGGTCCCCGGTTGCTGTCATGTTCCTAGTTGTCTTCTACTACAGCATATATGCCTATATGCCCCAACCGCTCGAATTTCCCGTTCTGTCGAGGGAAGTGGACAGTTTCTGGTGGAAAGCCGATTGCTTTGTCGGTGTTTGGTGTATTTTCGTCGTCGTTCATGCATCGCGCTCTATGGGATCAATTGGGGGATTCTATATAAGTTACACCGGTTGGTCGTGGATTATCTTGGCCTCACGAGCACTGCTGGATGCGTCATCTGAGGTAATAGCTCCCTCTCATGCCAATCTTGCCAAGAGCATGGCCACCTTGGCCTCCTCGCTACGTTTTCCTGCAAGCGTTGCAGCCTTTGTCACATTCACCATATGGAATTTCGTGCTTTTGCCCATCATTTGCTTTTTGGCTACCCCTCCAGGAGAAAAGCGCGAAAAGTTTCTGAGATTCAATTTTGGCTTCTTCATGACCAACATCCACATTCTGAACCTCCCCCTCGCCATGGTAAACAACATATACGGCGGAAGCGCAAGAACATTCGGCGAATCGGACCTTTGGATGGGATGCCTTGTTGTTGCTCTGTACACTGTGCTGTACCTGTTCGTGATGGACAGGATTGGCTTGCATTTTTATCCGATATTTTGCCCACGTTCTGCCTCGTGCGCACTATCGTTTGGGTCCGTGCTGTACCTCTACTATATGCTAATGCACAAAGGCAACGAGCTCATTCTATACCTCAACCCAGACCTTTCGTAAGTTTGATCAAGTTAATGTAGATCCACCCCAAATATAGACTTTTATGTACTTCGAATGCGTCATTCGTTCGGCGTCCACCGGGCGGCGCGCGAATTACGAAATTAGGGTTAGGGGTAAGTTTGGAAAGTTACGTCATTGCACGAATGATTATATAGACCCGCGGATCACGAAAGATCGTGTTTGAGCTTTAGGAGCTTCTTGGAAACGAAACTACTCTACTAGACTAGTATAACTACCCATCACGGAGAAATCACCTTACCGCCATTCCCCGCCCCCCGCTGCCCGCGCACATCAAACACCAAATCGTCCCATCATGCCTTCAATCGCCATCGTTTGCACCTCCTCCCCCACCCTCGGGGGTCACAAGACTGGCCTCTGGCTTGAGGAATGCGCCAGCCCCTACTACACCTTTCACGAGGCTGGGTATGAGGTCATCCTCGCCAGCCCACTTGGAGGTCCCGTCCCCCTTGACGCAGCCAGTCTCGGTGCGGATTTCCTAACAGAACCTGCCAAGAAGTTCCTCCTCGATCCTGATGCGATGGGATCGCTGAGCCATACCACCAAGCTGGCCGACGTCGACACATCAGCCCTCGACGCGATCTTCTTCTGCGGAGGACATGGAACGTGCGCCGCTGGAGATTTTGTTGATAACGCCTCAGTCAAGGCTGCTGTGGAGGGGATGTACTCCGCGGAAAAGGTCGTCGCAGCAGTCTGTCACGGACCCATGTGCCTTCCCCAGTGCTTCCAGGCCGATGGAACGACGCCACTCGTGAAGGGTCTCAAGGTTGCTGCGTTCACCGACTCCGAGGAGGAAGCCGTCGGCCTGACCGGTGCTGTGCCCTTCCTCCTCGAGTCGAAGTTGAAGGAGCTTGGAGCGCTGCACGAGAAGGCCGATGACTGGCATTCGAAGGTCTGCGTCGATGGGAAGCTCGTCACGGGTCAGAACCCGCAGTCGTCCGAGGACTGCGCTAAGGCTGTCGTTGAACTGCTGACGCAAGGCTAAAGATAAAGAGAAAGGCAAAGTGAAACGGACACCTCCCTAAGGAGTTTGATGATCGTAAAGCTCCGTCGCAAGACATTAAGATAAGTTCAACACTTCAAGTATTCTATTTATATATCGTACAATGCATCGGAGATAGGTAATTTACGAGCTCGTATTTGAAAACCTCGCGGAGCGTTGATTGTTTTAATCCCCGGGTATTTCACTGACGCACCACAGAATTAATTTACGCATCGCGCGATACTCTAGAGTACGCACATAAATATCGCACATACATTAGCCTCGTGGCGAGCGAGAAAAGAAAAAGAAACTCGTCGCAAGGGCTCGCCTGTGTGAGGTGGTGGTGGTAGGCGATGTCAGTCGCCCAGAGAGGATCACACATGCAGCTTACGTCCAAACCTTCACCCATCCACGGCATGAGCAGGGAGTTTCGGCTAGAATGACGGGCGCCGTCGGGGCAGTTCTCATCGCTTCGGCGTCATCGGTGACCAAGGTATTTCTTATCTCCGCCGTGGGATACTTCGCCGTCAAATACCCCAAGGGCAATCCCCTCCTCCCACCTGGATCGATCGGGATTCTGAGCCGCTTCGCGTTCACCATTCTGAATCTTCCCCTAATTTACTCCGCCATCGGGTCCACGCTGAGTATCGACGTTTTGGGCACCTTATGGTTCGTCCCGATCGCTGGCGTGGCCGTTATCTCCCTCTCCTTCTTGGTTGCCACAGCCACAGAAAGGCTTCCGTTCCTTCGGGTCGGCAACAGGGTCGACTTCGAGGCCCTGCGCATAGCGTCGTCGTTTCCCAACGTGGTTGCCATTCCCGTCCTGGTCTTTCCCTCCCTTTGCGAGTACGAGGTAGTCTACAGCGGATTCATCGACGAAGCACGGGTTGCCGGCAGGGGACCCATCGAACAGTGCTCCAACAGCCTGAACGCGATGACGTTTTCGTACTTCTTCGCCTGGATATTCATGTTCTTCCTCATGGGGAACCGCGTTCTGGTTTCCGCCGGAGCGAGGAAGAAGCGCCAGTCGGTGGCGGCATCCCTGGCGGCGGGGCTGGAGGCAGGGGGGGGAGATTCCCCGGCCGACCTCGGGGGGGAGGACGACCGGGACAGCATCAGCACCAGCACCAGCCCCGGCCCCAGCCCCGGCCCCGGCCCCGGCCCCGGACCCTCGCCCTCGGACCGCCCCGCCTTCGCCGCCGAAACGGCGGCAGAAATAATCGGCGGCGGCGTTGGCGGCGGCGCCGGGGGAGGTGCGGCCCTTGGGATCCTGGCTGCCATCAGGGGGTCCGTCCTGAACCCCGGTGCCATCGCCCTCTGGTGCGGCCTGGCCACGGCCCTCATCGGTCCGCTGCAGGCCGCTCTGTTCGGGCCCGGGGGGGCCCTGCGGTTCGCAGGTTCGGCCGTGGAGAGCCTGGCCCAGGCCCTGCCCTCCGTGGCGACCATGATCACCGCGGCGACGCTGGCCCATCCCGGGGACGGGGACGGGGACGGGGACGGCGGGGCCGCGGATGATGGCAGGGGCAGATGGTGGAGCGCCCCCGTCCCGCCCCCCCTCCCCCCCCCCGGCGGAGGAGGAGGAGGAGGAGGAGGAGGAGGAGGAGGGCCCACGCCTGCGGAGCGACCCGGCACCTCGGGGCTGCGCCGGAGCCTCCGCCGGGCCAGCTCGAGGGCAGGCTCCACCGTGCTGCGGGGATCGAGGCTCCTGGGACCAGCCCTGCGGGGCCCGACCTTCCGCATGCACCTGTGGTTCAACCTGACGAGGCTGGTCGCTACTCCGGCCCTGGTTTGCGGCTGCCTGATCGGCCTGGACTGCCGCCTCCCTGGCCTGTTCGGGGGTTCCGGAAGCGGCGGCGGCGGCGGCGGCGGAGGAGCAGGAGTCCCTCACATGGCCAAGCTGGTCGTCCTGCTGAACTCTGCCGTCCCCAGCGCCCTCCTGGTCATCCTCTCTCTCAGATCGGAGGGCCTGCCCGAGTCGGCACACGTAGTGGCGAGGTGCTACCTCCCCAGCTACCTCCTGTCGGTGCTGACCGTGGCGGGCTGGTCCGCGGTGGGCCTCATGCTCTCCATCCCCGGCGAGGACGGCGCGTACTTCTGTCCGAGGTAGGGAAGGGATGGTGGGACCCGGGTGCTGGTGGGGACTGCGGAGATTGTCATACTAGCTAGTATATAGGAATGTATCGTACAGTTTCTGCCCAGTCTGCCGTTTTTCCTCTCCCACCCTCCCTCCTTCTTTAGCTGTGGGGCTGGATCACAGGCCGGCCACGGCCACACACGCCCGCATATGGAATAGCATGACCTCTGCATGAATATATATATCTATATATATATATATGCATATAATATACTCTAGCTAGTAGTAGACTATAATATACTAGCTAGAGTATCCATACTCTCGTAATACTACTACTAGGGGAGTAGTACTCTAGAGTACGTATTATTATTTGCGCGCAAATACTAGCTACTAGCTAGAGTAGTAGTTGGGACATGACATGACGACACCGGACCGACCATTATCATCATCATAATAACATACAATTATTACTGTGGTTAGTTAGTTCCGCGCCATCAGACGAAGCCGACCCAGCCGACCCAGCCCACCCATCCAGCGCTCCATGTCCTGGCCGGCGGCGGCGGAGGGCCCGAGTCCGACCATCCCGACCATCCCGACGGCCTCCACCGCCTCCACTGCCCCACCTCCGCCTCCTCGCAGCCTCTCGGGCCAGAAGCGCCCCTTTTTGAAGCTGCAGCTGCAGCTGCAGCCCCTCCCCGGCCGCCCCCTACCGGCCCACCGGTCCACGTCGGGACTGTACCTAGCGGCCTCGGAGTGCCTGCGGTTCCGGCATCCCCCCGGCCAGGCCGCCACCACTCGGGCCATTCCGTCGAGGCTCTGAGGGGATTTGCTTGGCTGCTGGGAGGGGGCGAAGTATGGCGGAGGCCGGCGCCCTCGCCCTCGCCACCGCCCTCGCCACCGGCCCCCCTCCTTCCCCCGTGCGGCAGGATCAGGATCCGGATCAGGATCCGGATCCGGATCCGGATCCGGATCCGGGGCTCGCCGACCCGCCTCTGCACCGGAGGCTGAGCACGGTGGGGATCGGCCCGGTCTTCCTGCGCCCTCCTCCCCCCGGAACCCTCCTCTGCCGCGCCGCCGGTCCGCCGATCGAGGCCGAGACTGAGGCAGAGGCCGAGACTGACACAGAGACGGAGACGGAGACCGAGACCGAGACGTGGGAGGTGGTGGGAACGATCAAGTCTACCCCGGAGGACTTTGTGGTGCGGGAGATCGGCCTAGGCGTAGGAGGAGGCCTCGGCGGGGTGGCCGACGTCACCGATACGGAGACTCTGCCCAGCCCCCCTCCGGCCCACCAGGAGGTGGCCCAGGAGGGCCCTGGCGGGGACAGGGACAAGGGTGGATCCCCCCCCGGACCTCCCCCCAAGGCCGAGGCCGAGGCCGAGGCAGGAGCCGAGGCCGAGGCCGAGGCGGGAGCTGAGGCGGGAGCTGAGGCGGAGCCTCTCCTCCCCCCCGCCCCCATCCCCGCATCCTCCGAGGAGGACGCCCTGAGGGCCATCCTCGCCGGCTCCGGGGCGGAGGCCAGGCCCCCGTTCGACGGGGGGGAGGTGCTGCGCTCCCTGGAGGCCCTGCACGCGGGGGGACTGGCCGCGCTGGAGCGAGGCGCCAGCGCCAGCGCCAGCGCCAGCGCCAGCGCCAGCGCCAGCGCCAGCAACGCGAAGGGGGGCCGCGGCAGCTCCGTGGTCTGGATCCCGCACGTCGGCAACGGCATTCCGGTCGCGGATCCCCCGGGGAGGGAGGGAGGAGGAGGAGGAGGCGCTGGCATCGGAGGAGGAGGGAGGGCGGGGAGCCGGGGGGTGTTCTTCCGGTGCCTCCGGGGGCGGTTCCCCCTCCTAGGGGGCGGGACCGTGTCCGAGGCGGAGGGAGCGGCGCGTTCCCTGGCGGTGGGAGGAGCGGGAGGAGGGGGAGGCGCGGTCTCCCCCCCCCCAAATCCGCAGCAGCAGCAGCAGCAGCAGCAGCAGCAGCAGCAGCAGCAGCAGCAGCAGCGGTGGGTCAAGATCGAGGTGGACGAGGCGTTCTTTCCCCTCGCGGACCTCCTCGAGCGGCCGGGGGAGGACCTGCCGGCGCTGTACGGCTTC
>Ga0315315_10006345_pt1 | contig 10936 bp, 3 predicted proteins | sample M140m3416metaG_FD_203699 | JGI IMG/M metagenome (GOLD analysis project Ga0315315, IMG submission 203699) | Ammonia-oxidizing marine archaeal communities from Monterey Bay, California, United States - M1 40m 3416 | ecosystem: Environmental > Aquatic > Marine > Intertidal zone | place: USA... | reverse complement strand
GGGCGGCTGACTCGTACTCATCCTCCTCGTCGTCCTCATCTTCATCGGAATTCTGCTCATCTACGATGAGAACCTGGGTCATGAGTTCGACAACAGTGATGAGAACGCCGTGGCTGCGATCCTTGAGCAGGTTAACGAACCGGTCGACGAAGTCCTCCACCATATCCGGGCACTTGGTGAGGCACCGGCACATGGCGAGGCACGCCTTCTTCCGGAGGTAGGGATTCGAAGAACCTAGGTGCTTATCAACCTCGGGTGCCAAGTCTCGGGACATGTCGGCGGTGGCGAGATTGCCAATGGCGCAAAGGGCGAGGCCGGCGACGAAGCGATTATCGCTGTTGAGGTCGTTCTTTATCGAGTTGGTCGCAAGCATAAGAACGTCTGCCTCCTCGGAGAGAAGGAGCATCATGCCAAGGTAACCGATGCGCTTCTCGGGGAAATGAGGTGAGGCAACGAGCTTCATGCACTCGAGCTGGCCGAAATGAGTGGGATAGCCTGAACGCAGAAAGAGGGTACAAAGGGGAAGTCAAAAGAACGGAATGGAAAGATGAGAGATGGTGAGCTCATGGGGACATGTGGTTCATACACACGGCAACGTCGTGACATCTCTCCCGACGCTCGTCGTTGCCTGATGAGCCGACTCATAGGCAGGAGGAGTTAGATGGGGAATATTCCAGGCCATAACATTGGACAGTCCGAATCCAATTGATGAGCACGGGAAGGTAACGGCGCCTATGGCACTATCCATCTCTACGCTCTAACTAGATTTCCAACACACACACTACCAACAGATTTTCGCCCTAGACAATGGCGTCCGACCCAATGACTCGGATCCTTCCGCCGTCTACCATCCACCTCCGCCAAAGTCGTCATCCCTGACTCACCCAGCATGTGCATGAAGAGTAGCTTTGCGACATTTCTGTGGCGGTAATGTTCCTGCTCCTCCCGGATTGCCGTCCGAATCATGGCCGACTCCTTAGCGATGACAGCCCGCTCCTCAGATGCCGTCTTGCAGGCCCGGACCTGCCGGATTAGGTCGCGGAGGCGGAGCGACATGATCGCGCGATAATAAATCAACTGCTTCGCCTTCCTACGAATGCTGATTTCTTGGTTAGTGGTGCCCTCCTCGTCTACTAGCCGAGATAGCCGATGGGAGGGGGACCGGCCAGGGTACGTGTTTTTTGTTGGGCAATGACTGCGGCTGCGGCACGATCTATTATATCACCAGTTTTTGCCTGAAGGAGGGAGACACACACAGGCAGGGAAGATCAAATTAAAAAATGATGTGGATTACATGCATGATGTACATGCATGTACATGTATGTAGGTATGTATGTGTACAGTATGTAGCGACGACCCTCGAAGGTACGCGTCCTACCAACTAGAGTACGAGAGTATACATACTATCCATACGAGCTCGTAAGACACATCAACACCTGATACAGTGCATTAGGTTCGAGCTCGTATCTACATGGTGTACTCGTATGCATACTGTAGGTACTGTACATGAACCTGATCTTGGAGGTACGATAGCAAATAATAATAATAATATGCATACTAGCTAGAGTAATACGACTCGTACTGTACATACTACGAGCCTCGTAGAGTACATAATATTATATGCTCATGTGTGTGTGTGTACTTAGTATGCATATTATAATATTTTACTCCCACTAGAGTAGGTAGTATGCATACTACAACTACTAGAGTACTTCTAGTAGTAGCTAGTAGTAGGAGTATGCTTACTCTACCACGAGCGTAGCTAGTAGCTAGTACATAACCCGGAAAAGGGTGGAATCATCGATACTACGACGTAGCTAGTAGCTGGCAAAGCGAGGCGGGATCCCGGTGGCCGATTAAACAACAAAAACAACAACATCATGTATGTATGTAGTATCAGTACTCTAGCTAGTATGTGCATAATATAATATATTATGCGTACTAGCTATTATATAATATACGAGCTCGTATACGAGCTCATAAAATTATATATATTTTTTTATTATTATGTTATTTTGCGTACGAGTAGTATGCATATCCCTAATATAGTATGCATAGTACTACTCTAGGTAGGAGTATGCGAACATACAACCCCCTTACGAGCTCGTAGGTACGACCGTAATCTTCTCCCTCTCTCCCTCTCCCTCTCCCTCTCCCTTTTTTATGTCCTGGGCGCCTTCAGTGCCTCCCTCGTTTAATGCTCTTATATTCAATATTATCCCGTTCAGTAAGGCTCATTGCCAGTACATTTACCGAGGTAGGATCTGAATATGCAGGCACTATTACTCTGCCACCAACCCAAGAGACAATGGCATTCATTCATATCAACTCTGTGTTATCCTACTGCTTGACGGCTTTTACAACAAAGAGAGGGTCGCTCCTTCCTGGGTTTGGCGAGATGTCGTCGCAAGAGGGTGCTTCGAACAAGCCCGAGTAGTGAAAGAAGCTTCCGGCAATGAATATGTGCTCCAGATCGCTCGTCTGGAGCCATATTTGGAAGGCTTTTGTTGGGAAGCATCTGTTTGACATTGACAACAAGCATACGCCACCTGGCCTAAGGACTCGCCCAATCTCGGCGAAAACTTCTTTCGGCTTGTTCAAGTAATCGACAGAAACAACGCACGTCACCTTATCGAAAGAATCGTCTTCGAAGGGCATCGTCGGATCTTTGTTGAGATCCTTAACGACGTAGGATGAAATTTGTTTGTTCTGGCTTAATTCATACTCGTTCATGCCTAGACCGACGACGTTGCCACCTTTCCAGTCGGTGGGGAAATGACTTACCCACGAACTGCAGATATCCAACACATCCTCTCCGTCTTCGAAATTCTCCGAGTAGTATTTGGTTAGAGCAGACACGGCGAAGTCATCAATGTGATAGCAAAGCCGGGGTTGATCGTAAAAAATGTCGTCGTCGCTTTCATCCGACCGCGCAAAGTCCTGCTCGCTGTAGGGCCACTTGGCGGGCCACTTCGGAGCCTGGAGGACCTTCTCGGCCATGCTGGCGGTGCCATCTGCGGCCAAGCTTGTGGCGGTCGATCGAGAAGAGGCGAAAGCTCGTCCTGTAACAAATCCCGACACTCCTCTATTGACGAGCCCCGCTAAGGCAAGAAGTGTGGACGCTGCTCGGGGGTGGAGATTCATCGTCGGTTCGAGATGGGGCGACCACTGTGAACGCAATAAGTAATGAAAATAAAGTCAAGACGAAAATAATATTATATCGGATGACGTGTTTCCCGCCGTGCTTCTGAATCCGCGCTCGTGCGCGCCCGGTTAGCATATTTTCGCCGGGTGTGTGTCTACTTCTTGACTTCTTGATCACAAGCTTTTACTCTTTCAACGTATTAGTATACACACATATATACTAAAAATACAGTAGTACTAACAACACATACATGCATGTCTGTGTCTTTCTTGAATCTGTATTATCATTAGTATTTGCTTTATTAAAAAAAGTATTAAAAAAAATCATTAGCGGATTTTCTCTAAAATCAAATTTTCGAATTGACACCTGCCGGTCCAGCCATCTCCAAAATCATCTATAACCGCCGCAGCAGCTCTTACGGGTCGATGGCAGAGACCTCATGGAAGATGAGGCGACGCTTAGCTAGGGAGGTTGGTAATGTATCCGTGTCTCGGCTTGTTTGTCTTGGCTTGCGCCTCGTGCTTGCCTGGGTGGTCTCGGCAACGGCCGACCCTTCTACTCCTGTGGTTGCAAATATTTCGGCATCCAAGGCTCCAGATGAAATTGATGGAAGTAACCTACTAGGAAGAACCTATCGAGAAAACTCCATCTCTTTCGCGAGTATTTCGGCGCATCCAAGGTCGGGCCCGTCCACAGGTGGAACGTCGATCGTTCTAGGGATGCGGCGGTCGCTCAATGACCATGCCGGTGTGCTTGCGATTGACCCCTCCTCAAATATCACTTGCTTCTTTGGATCGCCGTCAAATGTATTTGTTCCGGCTTTAGTCCTAAACGAGACACATCTGCGGTGCGTCAGTCCTCCCTGGCCGCTCGGATTCGAGCAGGCACACCTGGAAGTCGTGACGAATGGTAAATTTGCTGAATCTTCTTCGTCAGCCTCGCGACTCACCTTTGCCTACTACGATCCTCCCAGAATAGAGAGCATCTCTCCCTCGGCGTGCACAGAACTAACACCAACGGCCTTTACTGTGAGGGGGGGGAATTTCAGTGCTGTTGAGTCTCTAGTGTGTAGGTTCAGTCCTGCTTCTATTCCTGCTCGTGCTGGTTCGCAACTTTATCTTTCAAATGGACTTATCCTATCCGATACTGAGGCGGAATGCGTTGTGCCCCCTCTTCATCCTGGTGCCACTCGGGTAGAGCTATCAGGAAACGGAGGGGTAGATTTTACAAAAAGTAGTCAAGTTACCCTGACCGTCCTTACCCGCTTCACTGTCCTGTCGAAATATCCTGTGGTGTTGTCGAAGAGGGGTGGCATCGCAGTGACAGTGACTGGGACAGGATTTCGTGAGGATCACCTAGGGAGCATGTCTTGTCATTTTGGAGACAGGGCAGTTGAGGCAGTCTACATGGATCGGAATCACCTATCGTGCCGAGTTCCGCCGTCGCAGTCTGTCGACACTGTCCCTTTTCGAGTTTGCTGGGGGAACGCCGTCGAATGTGTCCGAGAGGGGAATTTTTCATACCTCGAGGATTTGCGCTTGTTACATGTCTCGCCTCGTCTAGGTCAATTTAGTGGAAACACAACCGTATCAGTCACCTTGAATCGTCCTGTGTTTTCTACCAAGTCGAAGTGCCTTTTTGGCGAACTAGAAGTACCTCTGCAAATAGAGGTGGGAAGCAAAATTGGGAAATGCAACACCCCGCCTCGAGGACTGAAGATAGATGAGCCCGGGTCGTCGGCGTCGGTAAATATTTCTGTCGTTGTCGGTGATGGAGAGTGGACTGAAGGGGGCATCTCATTCTCTTACTTGCCATCTTTTGATCTGCAGGAAATTATTCCTTCCAATATACCTGAAATTGATTCGGATATGATCCGCGTCATAGGCCACAAGTTTCCCAGAGTAGATGACCTGGCCTGTTTGCTTGGCAAAAATCATGCTGTTATTGCGGTACCAGCGCTGTGGATCTCCGGCGAGCAAATTTGGTGCGACTTTCCTGCCACACCTCCTGGATCGTATTCTTTGGTGGTGGTGTACGGAGACCAGGCCTCGAGTCGGTCAAAAAATACCCTCGAGCTCAGAGTTGATGAGGCGATATCGGTTGCACGAGTTCTTCCTCCGAATGGAGCGGGAGGAACAATCGTAACAATCCTTGGTACGAATTTGGCATCATCTTCGTCGGCTTTCTGTCAATTTGGACCTAGCGTTGTTGAAGCGAATGAAGTTGTCAATAGCTCTTGTATACGATGCGTTGCACCTATGCCTCGGCAGGATCATGCGCAGTCTATGGTACCATTCTCTATTTCGAGTAATGGTATCCACTTTGCTCGCGGTGCACAAGCCAACTTTACGTATGGCGACGAGCCGATGATCTCTAGTTTTGATCCGTCGGTTGTTGACCATTCTATCTCTGCAATCACCATTCTTATTCGTGGCTCAGGATTGGATGCATTTCAATCTATACAATCGCATTGCCGTGTCGGCACTTCGTCTGCCACTGCAACCGTTCTAAATGCCTCGCTAGCGTCGTGTCGTCTTCTCCATCTCCCGGGAATAGGAGCTCATAGTTTGGAATTGACCAGTGCTCATATGACCATTCGTAGCACGGCGCTTAAATTTATGATAGTTCCTTCACCTCGGGTGTCCTTCGCGAGTCCTTCTTGGGTACTAAGTACAAGAGACCCAGAAGACACGATATTGATTCACGGTGCAAACTTCACCGCCTGGAATCTGTTTTGTGTCTTCAGCAATCATAAGAAGTATGTTCGTGCTAATTGGTTGTCCTCGTCTTCCGCCCTTTGTCGCGTCCCTCCCCTTCGGATTGGTGTACATGACCTATACATGTCCAGTGATGGAATCAGCCTCAGCGTGGAATCTGCTGACCTTGCTCTCGTTGATGCAATTCAACTTGAGTCGGTTGTCCCTTCTATTGGTTGGTCTGGAACCGTAAGCGTCATCCGAGGTAGAGGATTTATGCGCGGCGTTGCTTGTCGATTTGGAGAGGGCAAGATTGTTTTGGCACGATATGTGAACGCGACTTATATTGAATGCAAAGCGCCCGTGCGTCTTCCTTTGGGGAGAATAAACCTCGACATTTTGTTGAATGGCACACTTGTTTCAATGGACCCCCCTCTAAGCTTTCACTCTCTGGACTTGGCCATAGATTCCTTTCGGCCTTCTTCTAGTACGACTCTCGGTGGAACGGAAGTTCGTATCAGCCTCCAACGAGGAAACGGCAGGGACGTGTCTCACTGCCGATTTGGAAATGCCATTGTTCCCGCTAGTTTTTCTGGTGAACGGAGTGTCGTTTGTATATCGCCACCAATAATTGAGACTGAGATTGGAGAAGTTTCGCTGGAAACGAGTGGAAACGGGATCGACTTTGCGGTCAGTGGTTCATTTTTTAAATATGTTCGTCATCCGGAGGTGGCAAATATTGCTCCGAGCTCGGGGCTGGAACATGGAGGCGTTGATATTTTGGTCAGTGGCCGAGACTTTCCCAATACTGTGGACCTCAACTGTAATTTTGGAAGCGGGTTGAAAGTGGATGCTCAGTGGGTCTCCAACACACATATATTCTGCACCACACCAGAGCTTGCTCCGGGAAAGTATTCTATAGGTATATCTGTCAACGGAGAAGATAGCTTTGATTCGGGTTATTTCTTTACTTCGCTCGCCATGCATACAGTTACTCATGTCAGTCCAGATTTTAGTCCGGTCTCTGGGGGCACAAATGTGTCGATCCGTGGAACCAACTTTGTGTTCAGCAGGAAGTTGGCTTGTATCTTTGATGGTGCGAGGGTGTTGGCTACTTTTATATCACCGAACGAATTGGTCTGTACTTCGCCAAAAGTTGATAGTGGTAGAACTGTGAGACTTTCGATAGCGAATAGCGACGGAGGTATCGCTTCCTTCTACGGCAGCTTCAATTTTTATCCAGACTTTAGAGCGCACTCACTTTCGCCAACGACAGGGTCTAAACTCGGAGGAACAGAAGTTTCGATCAGAGGGTCTGAATTTGGAGATAGATACGGCTCCGTTTGGTGTTCCTTTGGCGGTCAAGTAGTTGCTGGAACGGTATCTTCCGAAACACTTATAAAGTGCAGATCGCCACAATTCGAGCCCTCCGTTGGCCAAAGAGTCCATGTGCTAATTATATATGGAAAGTACACATACCCAGTTCCTGGAAAATTGTTCATCTACGAGGAAAATATTTCTATTGATCACGTTTATCCGCCACAGATACCAAGCAACACTGCTCGTGAATTGAGCGTCCACGGTGGGATCTTTAGACATAGCTCGAAGATTTGTTGCCAAATTGGGAAGTATGTCTCTCTAGCCAACTTCGTGAGTAAGTCGCAAGTCTACTGCTCCATTGATTCGGGTCTTAGTCCAGGCTTCTATTCTCTTTCGGTGTCAAACAATTGCCAAGATTACTCTTCTTCTGAATTTAAGATTGAGATATTGAAGCCGATGCAAGCGCAGAAACTGGCCCCTTCCCGAGGACTTATTCGAGGCGGTTCTGAAATCACAATATCAGGGAAGAATTTTGTGCCCTCTACCAACCTTGCATGCCGCTTTGCCAAACAAAAGCTTACTCCTCTCCGATACATCAACTCCACGCACATGGAATGTATGACACCCCCTAAAACGACACCAGGTGCAGCTTTGGTTGAAATCCTCATTGATGATGTCGCGACTCCCTCTGAACCTTCACTGATATATCAATACGTCGATGTAGCCATCGATTTCATTTCGCCTGCAGCTGGCAGCGTTGATGGTGGTACAACTGTTCATATAACACTTGGGAGTGGCGGCATCGTTAGCCATGTATCCCATTGCAACTTTGGTGGTTCAATTGTCAAGGCTTTACCCCATGATAAGAGTGACTATGAGGAGAACGTTGTGATTTGTGTTTCGCCTAGAGTTGGTAGAAACAATGGCTCGACGAGAGTCCTTCTCGATCTAAGCCCTAATGGTGTTGACTTTTCCTTTGGACACTTTTCTTTCGCGTACTTGGCGAATCCGGAGATCGATAATATTGAACCAGTCACAGGTCCAGATATAGGAGGGACACAGCTGTTGCTGAATGGACGCAGGTTTGTCAACAGCATTGACCTTGCATGCCAATTTCGACCGGGGATCACAGTGAAAGCTCGGTGGTTATCGGAATACTTATTAGTATGCACAACCCCAAAGCTTCCCCCTGGTGAATATTCTGTCAAATTAGCTATGAACGGGATTGATTATTTCCAATTTGGTCTTTCCTTCACGTCATATCCTCAAATTACGGTGGCAAGAAGCCATCCAGGATCTAGCCCGGCAACAGGAGGTTCTAATATTGTTGTGGAAGGTGGCCCCTTTGCACCCACTCAAGAATTTGTGTGCAGATTTGGTGAAGCTCCAATCGTTTCTGGAGAATATCTTGACGCGAGCACACTTCTTTGCCCTATCCCAGCTGACAGCAAGCTGGCGGTCTCCACCGATGATGGGTTCTCAGAAACCACTCTTCAGGTTTCAGGAAACGGAATCGATTTTGCTGAGGAGATACCTTTTTACTTTTACACATCTCCTGTACTTAGCGAATTCGTACCTTCGTATGCACTTGCCAATCAGTCAACACCAGTCATAATCAGGGGTGCTAACTTTGCAAAGCTGCCACCCGATGATCCGTTGTGTAAGTTTGGCTCGGTATCGGTCAAGGCCAAAGTCGTTTCGATATCTAAGATTCTTTGTGATGCTCCGCCTCTTGACGTTGGAAAAGTGCAAGTTTCTGCTAGCCTGAACGGGGGACGTGACTGGTCCCATGCTTCCCCATCTTTGTTCGAGTATCGTCAGATTCCCATGATTAATTTGCTGTCTCCGCCGGGAGGGCCCTCAATGGGCAAAACTATGGTTTCTGTCAAGGGAGGTGAATATATTAAGTCGCCCGAGCTGTGCTGCAGCATAGATGGCATCCGTGTGAGTCGTACTATTTGGATTTCGCCAGAAGAGCTGTATTGTGAGGTTCCACCACGTATACCTGGAAGGAAAGAGCTTCGAATTTACGCTGACTGCAGCGATAGGACCACAGGAGGGAACTCAGCAATTTATGAATACTACCACGAACCCGTGCTTCTTTCCGAGGGACCTTACAGTGGGCCGAGCCAGGGTGGTACGGAGCTGAAAATTCTTGGGCGACATCTTCGTCCCAGCGCAACTATATTTTGCGGATTCAATTCCATACGAACTCGTGCGACTTTCTTTCTTGAAGGTTTTGTCACGTGTTTGTCGCCTCCCAAGGCAAAAGTGAACGAAAAAAGAGTGAATGTCACGGTTGGAGATGTTTCTGGGATCTATCATCAACCTGGCGATGAAATTGAGTTTTTTTACATCGAGCCTCCTGGAATCGAAACGTTGTTACCTGAATTCGGTTCAGTTTCTGGAAACTTCATCATCCATATAAGAGGGTCTAGATTAAATGAAACTGGGGAATTATCTTGCCGATTTACCGCTCTTGGAGACAGAAAGGCCTTTGTGGTAACGGGAAGAGTCATCGATGCCACAGTTGCCACCTGTGTCGTTCCTAGTTTTTCGGAGCTCGATCATCAAATGGTCTGTAGTGTACAGTTGTCAAGCAATGGACTAGATTGGTCTGCAAGGAGGTTGGAGTTCCGATATATGCCGACTCCAATTCTTTCTCGGGCAATTCCTCAGAGAGGACCCCATACGGGGGGAGGCTACATTGATATACGTGGCTCTAACTTTGCCCAGGTTAGGCGCTATGAGTGCGACTTTGGGTTGCTGGGGTTGATTCCTGCCATGTGGCGTTCCGAAAGTTCTGTCCTTTGTCAGAGACCAGCGGCTGAGCATCCTGGTAAAGTTCATGTTTCCATCCTAGTTGACGGGGTAGAACGCCTCGCTAATATTTTCAGTTACGAGGTTACAATGCCAGCTTCGATTTTGAGATCATTTCCAATAAGTGGACCCCTAGAGGGTGGCACGAAGGTCACAGTGTTTGGCGCTAATTTTTTTGATAGTCCCACATTGTTTTGCAGTTTTGGAGTGTCCTCGCCTGTCCCTGCCCACTTTTTGTCAAAAAATGAAATTCAGTGTGTATCACCAAGGGGAGTCCAGGGCAAAAGGTCTCTTCAAGTGTCTTTTGATGGACGTGATTTTTTTGGGAGCGGGATTTCAAGCCATGGAACTTTTTCATATGAATCGCTCCCACGCCTAGTCCGAGTCATTCCTTCAAATACTCCGGTAGGAAGTTCTCTGAATGTAACGATGGAGGGACATAACTTTGTAAACTCTCCAGGTTTGCTTTGCCGATTTGGATATATTCTTGTGCAGGCCATATACCATAGCTCCCGAAATATTACATGTTTGGCACCCCCATTGACACGAGAGGGTAGAATTTCTGTTGCTGTATCAACTAATGGCATTGATTTCAGCATCGATCAGGTGGTATTTAGAGTCCTTGAAGTAGCTTCTGTATTGAAAGTATCTCCGTCTGTGCTGCAAGAAGGTATCGAGATGCCACTCATGGTTAAGGGAGCAAACTTTCACGATTCTTCTGGACTATTTTGTTATTTTGGAGATGACATTAGCATGACTCCTGCTCAGTGGTGGTCATCCAATAGTCTAGGGTGTCTTTCTCCGAGGCTTTCTCTTGGTAATTCCCCGGAAGGAGTAACCTTGTCCATCACAAACAATAGTGGAAGATCACTGTCATCAAGATCTGTTTCAGTTGCGATCTCTACCAAGGCAAATATCGTTTCAATGACACCTACATATGGGTACATCACAGGCG
>Ga0315315_10006344_pt1 | contig 10937 bp, 9 predicted proteins | sample M140m3416metaG_FD_203699 | JGI IMG/M metagenome (GOLD analysis project Ga0315315, IMG submission 203699) | Ammonia-oxidizing marine archaeal communities from Monterey Bay, California, United States - M1 40m 3416 | ecosystem: Environmental > Aquatic > Marine > Intertidal zone | place: USA... | reverse complement strand
GTCTTTTTCAGTATGGGATAATAATTCAATTGATTTCAAATTATTTTTTAAAATTGATTATTTGGGTGTTTTAGATAATTTCATTAGATTGAATGATATTTTAGAAGATGAAATTTCTATTAAAAAGTTTTACATAGATGATTTAGAACGAAAGGCAAATAAGAATGAAAAAGTAATTAATTCTCAACAAGGTATTATTGAGGATTTAAATTATAATATAAATAAGGAAGATAAAACAATTAAATCATTAAAAGATAGAATTAAAGATTTAGAAAGTAAATTAGAAGATAAAAATAAAACAAAAGAGAAAAATAATAAAGATATTTTCGATTTTTCAAATTCACAAAATAATCTTTTACATAATTTCTTAAATGCACCTATAAATCCTTGGAATGAATTTAATAGAGAGATCGACTATCCATACAAAAGAACAAGAAGTAATAGATATTTTGGGAAATAAATAAAATAAATTATTTTAGAAAAGATATTTTTGAAAAAATAATTTTTTAAATTTAAATATAGTGTTAATATAAAAAAAAATCTCTTTTTATATTAAAATATGACAAAAACTATTTTTTTGAAAAAATCTTTAGAATCTGAATTGAAAAGTAATGAAAGATTTAATGGAATAAGTACTATCGAGATTCCATTAAAGGAAGAGCAATCTACTCATATTTACCAAAGTAATGGAAATTACATTGCTGACCATTTAGGTCAAATTGTCTTAACTTTTAGTAATGAAACTGCTTGGTATTGGAATAAAAATTTAGAATTGACATTAAATGTTGGTAGTAGAGATGGTGAATTGAAACCTATTACTTTGGATGAAAATCGTGATTATTCTTTAATAATAAATGGCGATGAAGCAGAAATCTCAAAAAATGGCGATACTTTTTTAATTAAAAATATTAAAAAGAGATTAAACTTAGGAATTAATTTAAATACTGGTGACACCATCTCTTGGACTATTAATGTTTTAAATAAAAATTCAATTGATTTCAAAGCAGAATTCAAGATTGATTATTTGAAGATTTTAAAAAAAACATTAGAAAGAAATGTTGATAATGAGAAAGTAGAATTATTGAATAAGGAATTAAAATTAAAAAAACAAACAATTGATGAATACAAAACAATCAATTATCAACTCAATACAAAAATAAATAGTGAGAAGATTTCAAATAATAATTTATCAAAAGTAATTGAAATTAAAGATAAGTTATTAGAAAAAAATGAAGAAAAATATAATAAATGTAATCAATTACATAATGAAAAAATAACAGAAAATATGAAACTTTTAACTATTTTAGATCAAAAGAATTTATTATTTAAATTAAATCAATCAAATAATGATAAATTTAGAAGAGAAAATGCTGAATTGAAAAAACAATTAGAGCGTAAATCAATGGAATATGAAGATTTATCAGCAAAATACATGAGAAAAAATAATCAAAATGAAACTACAAGTGTAAGAAATCTTTATTATAAAAGTCAAATAAAAAGTAAGAATGAGTTATTAGAGAAGAAATATTTCGAATTAATTAATAGTAAAAAGCAAATATTAAATTTGGAATTTAAGATGAAAACCGCAGAACACGAGTTCGCAAAGAAGGCTGAGAATAATGAAAAAGTAATTGATGATTTAGTTTTCATTATTGATAATAAAGATTACCAAATTAATAATTTAAAAAATAATGTTATGAATAATCTTGAATTAGTTAAACAAGAATTGAAAACAGTAACTGATAAATGTGTAGAATTACAAAATAAATGCTATAAAAAAAAGATTGCAAAATATGAAAACTTTAATATTGATATGTATGCTTTTGAAGAGACATTCAAAAGTAAAGTTCTCAAAAGACATATTTTCATTCTTGAAAAAAAATTAAATAAAGTTGTTAAGAATAAAAAATTAAGTGATTTAACAGTTGTTGAATTAAGTAAAGAGAATGTGAAACTTTTAAGAGTAAATCACATAAATAAAAATAATGAAAAAAATTTAAGAGATAATTTAAACAAAGCAAAAATAAGAATTAATCAAGAAGTTAATTCCGCAAAGGAATACAAAGATAAATTAAACAAAATTAAAAATAAATTTATTTGATTGAAATTTTGATTTTTAATTTTATATTTATTAAAATATTTATTATAAAATTTTATAATAAATATATATATATATGTCTTACAAAGTTTATTACAATAGTAGATATCCACAATGTAAAAGAATTTGTAAAAAGAAAAAGAATGGTGGTAATCAGCCATTTTTATACAGAGGTATTTTAAGATATACATTAGATGGTAAAAGTAGTTATCCAGATCCAAATTCTTTACCAATAAAAAATGAAAATATTTCATTTAAGAATTTGAATAAGGTGCAAAATGTAAAAAAATTAAATAAGAAATTTATAACACCAAAAAATTTTATTCAAAGTAAAAACTTTAAACAATTAGATGTAACTATTATTGAAGATCCTTCCGGTAATGATACAGTTACTGTTAATTATATATTTGAAGATGATGGAATAACAGATGATGGTTTTACAATGGATGGTTGGACTGATAAAGGAAATTTAAAAACTATTGACTTCGGTAATATACCATTATCAAGAGGTGGAAATCAATTTGATAGTTCCCCATATTTTACAATAGAGAATTTATCTCAACCAACTATTTTGACAAATACAACTTTGGCAGAAGCATTTATAAGTTCATCTTTTAATCAAGATATAAATTATTGGGATACAAAAAATGTTATTAATATGAGTGGGACATTTGAGGGTGCATCATCGTTTAATAAACCTTTAAATAATTGGGATACATCAAATGTAATAAGTATGATTAGTATGTTTAATGGTGCAACACTATTTAATAGTGATATAAGCAGTTGGAACACATCAAATGTTGTATATATGTCTTATATGTTCGCATCAGCAAATGCTTTTAATCAAGATTTAAATAGTTGGAATGTATCAAAAGTAACTAATATGAACCATATGTTTAATAATGCCATAGCTTTCAATCAAGATTTAAATAATTGGGATGTTTCAAATGTAACTAATATGAATAATATGTTTAATAACGCACAAAGTTTTAATGGAAATATTACAAGTTGGAATACATCAAATGTAATTAATATAAATAGTATATTTAATAATGCATTAGTTTTTAATCAAGATATTAGTGGTTGGGATGTTTCAAATATTACAAGTATGTATGAAGTATTTAAAGATGCAAAAGCATTCAATCAAGATATAAACAATTGGGATGTGTCAAATGTTACAAGTATGCAACATATGTTTGATGGTGCTTTGGTATATGATAAATTAATGAATAATTGGGATGTTTCCAGTGTAAAAAAAATGTCTTATATGTTTGCTAATACAACATCTTATAGTAGAAATTTAAGTATTTGGGATGTATCGAGTGTTACTGATATGAGTTATATGTTTAATAATGCGACAGCATTTAATTCTCCAATATTCGATACAACTTCTACTTTGAAAAATTTATCACACACATTTGATGGTGCTAATTCATTTAATGAAGATTTATCTTCATGGGATGTTTCAAATGTAACAGACATGTCATACATATTTAATAATGCTACAATTTTTAACGGAAATATAGAACCTTGGGACACAGATAGTGTTACAAATATGGAATATGCTTTTTCTGGTGCTTCAAGTTTTAATAAATATTTAGGTCCAACTTGGAATACATCAAAAGTAACAAATATGCGTTTTATGTTTTTCTATGCAGTGTCATTTAATAATGATGGTAATACCTTGGAATTTATCACAACTTCATTAGAAAATATGGATTCAATGTTTAGAGATGCAACAAGTTTTAATATTGAATTGAAACAATCAGGACCAAATACATGGAACACTTCAAATGTAACTAATATGGAACACGTCTTTGCTGGTGCTACTATTTTTAATAATGGTGAAGCAAGTGGTGTTTCAACAAAACCTTTGAATTTTGATACAACTAATGTTACAACTATGGCTAATATGTTTCAAAATGATGATGCTTTTAATCAAGATATAAGTGGTTGGAATGTATCTAATGTTACTAATATGAGTTTTATGTTCGCTGGAAATATTGCTAATCCAACAATTTTCAATCAAAATATAAGCGGATGGAACGTTGATGTAAGTGGTGGTAGTATGATACAAAATACTTCAAATATGTTCCAATCTGCTAATTCTTTTAATCAAGATCTAAGTGGAAATTGGAATGTAACTGGTATTAATTCAACAAATATGTTTTTAAATTCAGGTTTTAATTCAAGTTTTTATCCAACTGGTTATTCAGGTCCAAATTAAATCAATTAAATCCCTTACTAAACTTCAAATTAGGAATTCCACTCTTCCCTCCCCCACCTCTCTTCGCTGAACGCGCTTTCTTTTTATCCTCGTTCATCTTCTTATAATCATAACTCCTCTTACTTAAAACTTTCAGGTCATCAATATCTAAATTAATATCGGTGACAAAATAACCTCTCTTTTGATAAACCGCCAATCTCTTCTTTCCCTGATTTTTAAACACAGAAAAATTATCTACAATATCTATAATCTTTGGATTTAAATTCTCGTGCTTCTGCCTCATAATCCTACCAATAGTTTGAATAATATCACTCTTCGGACTAGCCATAATCAATGTATTCAAACTCTTAATATCTAAACCCTCCTTAGCCATTGAATAAGTCCCCAAAATCAATTGCTTACTCTCAGACTCTTTCCTCTGTGCCTCCTTCATACCACCTACATAATAACCAACAGTACAATATTCGTGTTCCGTTATAATGTCATAAATATCCTTCAATTGCTGTTTCCTATCACTTAACAACAAAATCTGTCTCTCATTATGTTCGTTTAATGTATCAACAATTAGTTTAATAATAGCATATGTTCGAACCTTGAAATAGGCTATATTATTAATCATTGTCGACATCAACACACGACCCCTAAAATCTACTAATTCACGTTTGTACCCTTCATCTTTACTATGAATAATCATACGCTCAACATCAACATCATTATCATTCTTCACCTTCATAGAAAAAATAATATCATTAATATGCCATTTCAAAACCTTAGTAAGTCCATCTTGTCGTGTTGGTGTTGCAGATAATCCAAGCATATACTTAGAATTAATACGAAATAAAGATCGCGAGAATTTTTCTGACGAAATACGATGACACTCATCAATAACAACATGACCAAAACAATCAAACGCATTATACGGGAAATCTTTATTCCATAATGTCTGTAACATTCCAATCACAATATCTTTACCCTCAACATCATACTTATCACCTTGAATAACACCAATTGTAGCATCAGGCAAACTTTGATTAATACGCTCAATCCATTGATTTAAAAGGAATTCCTTATGGACTACAACCAAAGTCTTCTTCTTTAACTTAGAAATCAAATAACAAGCCAAAATTGTTTTTCCAAATCCACATTGTAAATGAAGAATTCCACCACCAACTTCTTCATATTTCTTCAAAGCAATTTCAACAGGCTTTAACTGTCTCTCAAAAAGATTAAATGCGAAATTGACATTAATATCCTGACCCTCTGGAATATTATTAATATCCGGTTTTCCAAAATTTTTAATTCCATAAAATTTTGGTAAATAAAATTTATTCTTATTCTCAAGGAATACATTAAAAGATGTAATATTATCATTGAAATCATTATTTACATTAGGCTTTACATTTAAATCTTTTCGTATTTTCTGCATCTCTTCTTCTTTTAAATATTTCTTTCTCACAATATATCCCCTTTTTCCTAAATATGTTTTAACATCGATTTTTTTTAAACTCATTTAAGTGATTATTTATAGTATTTATCATTTAAATCTTTTTTAATTATCAACAAAAAAAAAATATATATTACAATATAATGCCAGGTAAAAATATGCTTTCTGTAGCGTACAAAAAATTACACGACTGTTTATCATTCGTCGAACACCCAGTTTTAAGAACTGTATTATTAGTTGTATTAGTTGTATTCAACGCAGGATTACTTCCAATGGTTAATATGGAAGTCGCCAAAGTATTAAGATTAGGTGTCGTAAGATTATTAGTAGTTGTAGTAATCGCCTTATTCAGTATGAGAGATCCAGTCCTCGGCATCTTATTAGCAATGGCTCTTGTCACATCCACTATGCACGGTGGTATGGAAGGTATGACAAACCAAGAAGAAGAACAAAAAGGACAAAACCCATCTCTTGGTAGAGCAATGGAAGTGAATATGGATTCTATGCCATCAGCCAGCCCAGGAGCAAATAGTCCAATGAATATGGGAAGACCAATGGAAGATGCTATGATTGAAAGTATGACAAACAAAGCCGAAATGGAACACAACCAAGATGAAGCACACCAAGAAGAACAAAAAAAACAAATGGAAAACTTTGACAATATGAATATGAATAACTCAGTTCAAGGCTTCAATGTCAATCCAGACTGCATGAATGGAAACAACAGCCTCCAATGCACACCAGTTCAAACCTGGGAAGGATCTATAAATACACAAGGTTTGGGACAAGTCGAAGGAGCATCCAACACCAATGTCGGTAGTCCTTGGTAAAAGATTTTTTTCATTTGATTTTTTATATCAAATCAATTAGTTATTTTTAACTTAAAATAATATTATTTAATTTTAATAATATTATGGAAAAACAAAATTTAAGTGATATACTTATTAATGTGAAAGATAATTTATTTCTTAGGAATGACACCTATTTATCAGTAACATTCGGTAAAGAGATTACACTATACAATTTAGAATTATATTGTGATGATAATTGTTTTAAGTCAAATGGTTATATTTCTCAAAATGACGAAAACTTAGAACATCTATTTTTATATAAAATTGATTTGGGAAATAATTATTTTTTAAGAATCGATTACTCTACGAGTGAAGGTCCTCAAAAACATTTCCATAAATTCATTTATCCAAATGATTACTTAGAAGATAATATAAAATTAACAATCGAAAAAAAGAATGAAGAAGAAGAAGAAAATGTTAATCCACTTCAACGTTTCTTTAATATGAATGATTATAATAATTTCGAGGATTTCGATAATTTTTTAGAATTCTACGAAGAAGAAGATGATGATGATAGTGATATGCAACATTATAAAATGGTTGATACAGAACAAGAAGTTGATACAGAACAAGAAGTTGATACAGAACAAGAAGTTGATACAGAACAAGAAGTTGATACAGAGGAAGAAGTTGAAGAAGTTGAAGACGATACTTTATTTTATGAAGATATCACAGATGAAGTAAATAATTATAATAATGTAGATAAAGAACAATTAGATTCCGTCGATGAGTTCATCTAACTCTTTTTTCTTTTTCTCACTTTTTCCACCACCACCAGAGCGTTTATCCTTTGGTGATGGAGTTGAGTTTCCATAATAACCAATATCATCCTCATCGTCTGATGGAATGCCAGTTAATTGTGAAATACTAATCAATTTGCTCTCTTTTGAAGATGCTTCATTTGGTTCATCGAGAAATGAATAATCAAATTGAAATGCTTCTTCATTGATTTCAGCACTCATAATAATTCTTTTTCCTCCTGAACCATCGTCACAATTCTTCCTGATGTAATCTGTTTCCCAATCTTGATAAATGAGATGGATATTCATATATCCAATTGTTTCATCAAAAGTAATCATAACCAACTTATCAGCGGTTACTCTTCCAAATTTTCTCACCTTTCTACTTCCTCTCATAGAGGCAGTATGAGTTCGTTTCTTATGTTTCCATAAAGTATCTACTACTTCAACCTCGAAACGTTTATTTCCATAAGGTTTAATAACCTTGGCATAATATTCACCATCAGCATTATTCGCAAATTGAATATGCTTTGGATTTTTACGATCTTCGCCCCCGTTATTACGAGTGCGTTTCATATGTTTATGTTTTCCACCTTTACGATTAATAGTCATACTAAAAACAGTAATTCAATATCATAGATTTTATTTTTTTCATTTTTTTTTTCCTAAGTTTTTATAATAAAAATTTATTTTAATTTTATATTCTTATTAAAAAAAAGTGATGCAAAAAAAACCTTAAATTTTTATTCCTTAATGATAATTAACAAAGAGAAAAGGTGTGTGTGTGTGTGTGTGTGTGTTTCGCTCGCGTCCCACTTCCCCCCCCCCCCACTTTGCCCCCCCCGCGCACGATGAAGAGCCAACTGGCTGACATTCTGGGACATTCCCGGTTGTCGAAGACCGCATTGAGAATTTTGCGCTTGCGGTTGCTCCTCCTCAGGAGCAAACTCATGAACCCCGACCTGGTCGCAGACGGTGATGCCCTCTCGGGAAAATTTTGCCGTGTGAATTCGGAAACGGTGAAGAAGCAACTCTTCACCGTCCTAAACCAACGGTCGGCGAACCCGATCCCGCTGGATATGTGGGAGAAAGCGCTCAAGGAACTGCGCGTGATGGCGGTGGTGCTCCCCCAACAAGAGGGAACAACGACGACTGACGTCGTCTTCATGACATCCGTCTTCCGTCATGACGACGACTTCTTTAAGAAGATACCGGGGGCGTCCCAGACCATCGGTCGCAGCAACTCGCTGCTGTTCCGTTTCAAGACGGGAGTGCTGAAAAGAGGCGCCTTGAACGACAAGAAGCTGAAGCATGCGTTCGAGATGAAGGAGTACGACGTGTTCATCCACGCTCCTGGAACGACGAAGTTCTTCGAGCTGTCCAAGACCGAGGGGGCTTCCGCAGACCAGCCCCTTGAGGGTAATGAGAAGCAGAACGGCGAGAACGCCACGGTCTACTTGTTCGACGCCGGTGACCACTACATTGTGGTGGTGTGCTCGAAGAACGCACCTGTCGCGTTCCGCGTTCGAAAGAGTGCGGAACTCAATGGGTTCAAGTCCGTCGGGGCTTTCCTCGCGGCGAAGGAAAAACTCGCCACGAACGAGCAGGCTGCTTTGGTGCTCTGCAACCTGCTCGCCGATGCCCCCAACCTGGGCGATGTGCTGCGGGTGATGGTGTCCCAGCACACCATTTTTGAGTTGATGAACCCGCACTTCGTCTACAACGGCGAGTTGGATACGGACCTCTGTGTCCTCTTCGCCCGTCAGTTTAACGACGGACCAGCCGAGCAACGGAACGGGTCACCCATTGACCCCCGGGACTACGAGGAGGTCTTCGTCAAAGCGGGCTTCACACGCCCAAAGTTCTGGGTGTTCGACAGCCTGCGGGAATTCCAGACCGCTCGCATCGAGGGTATCGTCCCATACGACGGTAAGGGAACGCCCGCAGCCAAGAGGAAGACGCCACTCTTCTACGACGCGCTAAAGTGGATCGTTCGTGATTTGCTGTACGCAGTCACGTGGAAGACGTCGCGCACCGGCGCGACCAACTCCTTCACCAAGTGGTTGGTCGACGCCGGTCTCAAGACCGTTGACCTGGTCTCCGCCAACCTGGATAAGGTCTTCAATCTCTTCCAGAAGAACTCGAAGCACCGCTTCGACGACAATGTGCTTGTCTTTGCGCGTGAGCACTGGGAGACCTACTTCGTCCCACGCCTGCGGGTCATCCTGGAGGAGGTTCGCACAGGCGAACTCACGCACGAGGTTATCGACAAGTGCTCCCTGGGAATGTTTTGGTACTTTGCTGACTGCAAGGTCAACAGGGTTGAGCCCAATCTCTCATTTCCCGAGTGGTTCAACCCCACTGACCTACCGGATGTGGATACAGAGCCTTGTATTCCACCCGCACCATTGATGGTGTGCGCGGGAAAGGTCAAGACCACCACGGGTAAGAAGACCAGCACTGCCACCGCCACCACTACGCCTAATGGCGGCGGTGGCGGTGGTGGCGGTGGCGGTGGCGGTGGTGCGAAGTAAGACTGAACGGCAGAGTGTCGTTCAACCGAGCCACAGAGTGTGGTTCAAATTATAATATACGAATTTTTTTTCTAAGTTTTTATAATAAAAAATAAAAATATTTTCAACAATCTAAAAGCAATTCATTAGTAGCCTTCATTTCATCAAAACTACATTCAATATCCTTAACAAGGTCAAGTAAGTAATCAATTTTCTTAATAAGATCCTTTTTTTTTTCATTTTTTTTCCTAAGTTTTTATAATAAAAATTTAGGAAAAAAAGTGATGCAAAAAAACCTTAAATTTTTATTCATTAATGATAATTAACAAAGCGAAAGGTGTGTGTGTGTGTGTTTCGCTCGCCTACGTTTCACCTTCTTCGACGATGTCGGCGGCGGTGCTCCGGGTTGTGGTGTTGCTCCGGGTTGTGATGTTGCTCCAGTGTGCGCTACGGCGGCACTGGGGACGCAAGAACCAGGCAGAGAACTTCAAGAATGCCAAGAAAAACCGGGCGGAGCTTGAGGCGGTCCTGGCGAAGAAATCTGCCCGGGAAGCGAACTATTACTCGGAAAGGATTGCGAAGGTCCTTAACTCGATTTACTCTGTAATGAGATGGTGGAGCGACCAGAATCTAGGTGACTTCGGTCTCCCGGGTTACTCCGAGAATTATCGCAAGCTTGTTGAGTTGTTTGATCAACTCAAAAGCCTGGATGACGAAGCTACCACTGCTGCTACCACCGCTACCGCTGCTGCTGATGCTGCTGCTGCTGCTGCTGTCCGTGGTGATTCTGACGCTGCTGTTGATGCAGCAATTGATGCGGAGTTAGAAGCCAAGTATGCTGGTGGTCTTCTAGTGAAAGCGGAAAATTTGCAGGAAAAAGTCGACGGGATGAATATGCCTCACGTTCCTTATCCGAAGTAAGACTGAACGGCAGAGTGTCGTTCAACCGAGCCACAGAGTGTGTTTCAAATTATAATATACGAATTTTTTTTCTAAGTTTTTATAATAAAAAATAAAAATATTTTCAACAATCTAAAAGCAATTCATTAGTAGCCTTCATTTCA
>Ga0315315_10006342_pt1 | contig 10937 bp, 9 predicted proteins | sample M140m3416metaG_FD_203699 | JGI IMG/M metagenome (GOLD analysis project Ga0315315, IMG submission 203699) | Ammonia-oxidizing marine archaeal communities from Monterey Bay, California, United States - M1 40m 3416 | ecosystem: Environmental > Aquatic > Marine > Intertidal zone | place: USA... | reverse complement strand
ATATATCCGAGGCCGCAGGAGTAAATACTGCAATTCTCCCTTCTATAGACTCAAAACCAGAAATTGTGATACCTTCATGGGCTATTGCAGCAGGTGCACAATTGAATCTTCATGGTATTGAAGCTGTGACTCCAAAAGATGTAATCAAGGCTAGACCTGTGTCCTCATCTCAAGAACCACAACAAATACTACCAGGAATGGAAGAAAACCCGATATCTCCGGCTCTATCTTCTGCAGAAAGAGAACTACATAGATATTCAAGCATTGGAACAAAAATTTCTCCAAACGATGAGCAGCCACTTGAAAAAATAATAAATGACTTGCCAAAAATGGAGCCTCTTGCTCAATTTGCGGATTCATATATTTTAGCTCAAGCAAATGAAGAGTTATTACTAATTGACCAACATGCATTACATGAAAGAATACGTTTTGAGAGACTAAGATATGATGAGAAACTATGGGCTAGTCAAACTAGGCTAGAACCGATGGATTTAGAATTTGATGCTAAACAAAAAACTATTTTAGAATCTTCATTTGAAAGATTAAAACAAGTAGGTTTTGAGTTTGAATTAATAGATGATTCTTGGAAATTGACAAGTTCTCCAAACTTGCTAAAAGGAGAAGATGTAAAACCATTTTTGATCGATGTGTTGCAAGATTGCTCAGAGGACGGAGCACCACTAGAAACTGTAGAAAAACGTAAAGACCACTTAGCTTTCCTAAACTCTTGTAGAGGCGCTGTAAAAGCAAATCAAAAACTTACTCTTCCTGAAATGCGAAGACTACTAGATGATATGCGAAAGATACCAAACCCATGGGCTTGTGTACATGGAAGACCTACCGCACTTAGATTACCAATCCATTCATTAGACCATCATTTTGGCAGGCACGGTTGAATTAAATTTGATTTTCTAATCTATCAATAAAAAATTCATCTGCAATCATGTGAAGGTCTTTGCCTTTTATTTTAGCTCCAACTTTACAACCCAAGATATAAGCAGACATGAAAATTCTATGGTCACCAAATGAATCTACAACATTAGCCGGTATTGATGGTTTTTGATTTCCTATAATTGAGATACCATCAGCATTGATTGTACAATTCATTCCATATGATTGCAGTAATAATTGTGTTGAGCGAATTCTATTGCTCTCTTTGAAAGAAGTATGTGATGCACCAGTTATTTCCCCTCCCCCACCAAGTGCCATCATTACAGTCAGAGGAGTTATAAGATCATTACAATCTGTTATATTTACCTCTATAGAACGGTTCTTTACGCATTTATTTATTTTATTACCAACCCAAGATAATCCGAAACTTAAACATTCCAATTTCAAGATTTCATGACCTATTGAATCCTTTTTTTCTGGCCAACCTATCAATTCTATATCATGGCCTAAACATGCTGAGGCTAACATAGCAAAACTTGCCATACTCGCATCTTTAGGTATTTCTATGATATCAGGTAATTGAAGTCTACATGGAGATAATTTGACTTTTTGTCCATCTATTTCAATTTCCGAGCCATATTGATTGCACATAGCATAACTCAATTCCCAGTGCCTGTTTGAAACTGAACTTCCAATTCTAAATATTTCTATCTCTTTGTCTAGCCCCGAACTGGACAACATCCAAGCAGATAACGGCTGACTAGACTTTGAAACATCGAGTTCAATTTTATTTGTTGAATTAGTAAACCATGGCCCTTTCAAACTAACAGGTAAACGATCTTTGACATCCATAAAGCCAACTTCTACTCCAGATTGCTTAATACAATCCCATAGAACATGAGTATCCCTATTCCTCAAAGTTTCATCGCCATCAATAACAACGCTAAATGAAAATCTACAACAAAGTAGTGCAATCAGCCTTAGAGCAGTACCTGAATTTCCGACGTTCAAGGTATCTTCTGGTTTTGAAAAACCATCTTTACCAACTCCATGAACTCTATAAGATACAATTTGTGAATATTCATCAAATTCTTCTTGACCAATTACATCGCCATTTGAGTCAATATCATCAATTCTCACACCTAACTGAATTAAGCAATTCTTCATCGAATTAACATCATTTCCACAATTTCCAATTCCTGAAATCGTAGTTATCTTTTCTCCTTGGGATGCTAGAATTAAAGCTCTGATAGCATGACTCTTTGATGGAGGAAGTTGCCATTTTAATGACATATTACTTGTAGACCTGCCAACCTGAATGACTTCATTACCTATTGAACTACCCTGTAAATGGTTTGACAATGAAGTAATATCTTCATTGCCCATGAACATTCCAAGAAATCATCTAACATGAAACCTTGTAAAACAATTCAATAACCTACTAACCTTAGAAATACACATGAGATTAGAGGATTCCCTCGGTAGGCCGCTACGCGACCTAAGAATCTCAGTAACTGATAGGTGTAACTTTAGGTGCGATTACTGTATGCCGAGGGAACATTTTGATTCAAATTATAAATTCCTTCCAAAGGAAAAGATAATTTCATATGAAGAGATAATTTTGATTATCAAATCGGCTTTACCATTGGGATTGAAGAAGATTAGAATAACTGGTGGAGAGCCACTGATTAGAAAGGATATTTCTAAATTAATCAAAATGATTAGGGATTTGAGTGAAGAAATAGATATTGCAATAACAACTAATGGAGTGCTGCTCAAGAAAAATATACAATTACTCAAGCAAAGTGGATTAAATCGGGTCACCGTTAGCCTTGATTCATTAGATGCTAAATTATTCAAAGAAATTACTGATTCAAATTACGGGGTTAAAGATGTGCTAGAAGGAATAGAATCAGCTATTGACGCAGGTATCGAAGTGAAAATCAATTCTGTTATAAAGAGAAATTTGAATGAAGGGCAATTGATACCACTAATTGAAAAGTCGATAGAATATAATGTTCCGATTAGATTTATTGAATTCATGGATGTAGGTTCAACTAATTCCTGGAACTTAGATTCAGTAATTACTGGTTCTGAAATGAGGAAAATAATTCAGCAAAAATTTGGACCTCTAGTTCAAAAGAAATCAAATTACTTTGGAGAAGTTGCAAAACAGTGGACTATCGTTGCTAGAGAATATGATTTTGGATTCATTGAATCTATCAGTTCACCATTCTGTGGCTCTTGCACCAGAGCAAGAATTTCTTCGAATGGACATTTATTTACTTGTTTATTTTCAGAAAATGGGCATGATATACTAAGCATGATAAGAATGGATGCTGAAGTTTATGATATTTCTCGAGCAATACAGAATATTTGGAATAACAGAAATGACAAGTATTCCGAAGAAAGAAAAGACCTTTCTAAGGAAAGAGTTCCTGTGGAGATGTCTTACATTGGTGGCTAGTAATCAATTGCTGACAATTGAATATCAATCAGTAAAGTGTTAGAACTCAAATCTATTAACTTAAATTTCCATTCACCATCATCAGATCCGATGGATTTTGAATCAATAACGAAGTAATCTCCTTTAGTAACTGAATATCCTGCATCACGGTCATGGAATGAAACATTTGAGCCGATAACTCCGTAAACATCTGTGTCATCAACAAAGCCTGTTATTTCAGAGCCTTGTCCAGAAATTGGAGTTAGTTGAAATTCTAATCTAGCAGGGTCTAGACTTTGGTCCAAGCTGGCCAACCTAACAACGTGAAAACCATTGGACAAACCTCTGGTACTAACTGACGCTTGGGGCTCAGACTTCTCAACCGTTGTCAAAGCGCCTTGCATCATTACAAAAACCATACTAGACAGCATTACAGTAATTGCCAAAAGCAAAACAGTCGCAATAACAGGGCTGACTGCCCGGTCATCGTCAACCAATAGTTCGCGGCGCATATATCGCTGTACACTCCTTAACACTTGAACCAACCGGAAATAATAATCAGAAAATTGCTTTTACTAAATGTTCAAATTGCATGGGATTTACATTTTTCGCTTTGTTATATATTCTGAAAGAGCAAAAAGGTGCCTTCTAACATCGGTATCGGAAAATCTTTCTAATGACTTAACGGCTCTGTCGAAATGATTCTGAATTAGAATTTCAGTATAAGTGAAACTATCAGACTTCTCCAGTAATTCAATCAACTCATCGAATAGGTCATAACTAAAATTACTAATTATTTCTGCCAACCGTTCCCTATTAGAGCCATGAAGTAATGTTAGGGAATGAATTAATGGCAAAGTCATTTTACCTTCATATACATCAGAACCTCGAGGCTTTCCAATTGATTCATCACCTTTCAAATCTAATAGGTCATCTACTAACTGATATGCGATTCCTATTTCCATACCAAAGTTAGAAAGTGCTAATTTATCTTCCTCAGAAGCACCTGCTATTACTGCAGCAGCATGACATCCGCCAGAGAAAGGACCTGCTGTTTTTCCTTTCACGATACTCAAATAATCTTCAGGAGTGGTCTGAAGGTTATTTACATGATCTATTTGTGAAAATTCTGAAACTGCGATTTCGGAACAATAATTCCCGATTATGGTTACTATTTCTTGGTCATATCTACCACCTAACGCATAACCTTGAACAAATAACCAATCTCCAGCTATAATTGCTTTTGCTAAACCGTAATCTGTATGGATAGTTGGCACTCCTCTTCTATGTGTGGCTTGATCATTGATATCATCGTGAACTAAAGTGGCTGTATGTAAAAATTCAAACCCCATTGCCAAAGACATCAACTCTTGAGGATTTTTACCACCTGCTAATTCATAGGCGAGAAACATCATAATTGGTCGGAGTCTCTTTCCTCCGGCGAGAAGCATCTTACCTGCGAGTTCTACTACTTCGCCAGAATTAATTCTTGATGCAATCAATTCTTCAAGTGATTGTTCAATCTCGTTTCTTAATTCCTCGAAGCGGTTTAAGTGGCTGTCAGAAATCTGCGACATATTACCTCGTGGTAGGGTGTCCTTCTTAACCAATGGTCTACGCCCATGAAACGCTAGGAGTTATCTTAGCCGAGGTGAAATCATGACAATTGAGGAGAGGTTAACCATTCTTGCCACTCCATCTAACGGAGATGGCGTTAGGATTCATGTTGAGAAAATGGTTGAGCAAAAATCGAAAGAATTCGACTTAGTTTTGAAACAATTACCTCACCTCGAGACTGCAGTTTCAGAATTGAAAAAGGGTAATGCCGATTTAGTTGCAATGAGTGCTTGGGATTGGAAACAGCATGGTGATGAAGAACTAATTATTTCTGCGATATTACCTCGAAGAGAACCAACATGGGTTTTAGTTAGCGAAGATAAGCCTGAATACTTATTCTCCAAGGCTAAGATAATATGTGATAATTTGCTTATTGTGAGACAATTAGCTAGGCTTCGTGATGATTTAGAAATTATATCTTCATCAGACTTTATTTCTAGTTTTGATAATGCTAAATTAGACGAAATGGACGATAGAGATACTATATCTTGGCTCGAAGAATGTCGCCAAGATGATTTAATCGATGGTTTTGTGACTACAAGAAGTTTCCATAGTTCTCTAAAATTCAAATCCAGAAGGCACACCTTGGGATTACACAGAGATCACCCCGAAAGAACTCATTTCATCCCGCCCCCATTACATGGTTTTACAATTCTTGTATCAAGAAAAGGATTCCCTTCAAGTCATATTGCTTCAATGAATGATGAGGCAGCAGCTATATGTCATCAACTTGAGTCTAGTCTTTATGAATCACTAGAAGATAGACTTCTCCCGATAGTTGGCATTTACGTCGAACAGAGAAAAATTGGTACAATTCTAAGAGAAGCAAAAAGAAGTAGGGATGAAGCGACTATTGATTCAATGATAGGTACTGATGGAAAGCCTATCAATTCCCAGATTAGAATTCACATGGCAATTGAGACTCTTAGTAGTGATGGTAAAGTTACTGCTATGTGCGAAAGAATAGTGCCTCTAGAAAAAGGACATATGGGGATGGTTAATCTACTAAAAGAATTTAATTTCCTCATCGAAGTGATGGAAAAAGATCACGAAGAGTTAACTCGAGTCATCCATGGAATGCCTGAAAATTATAAGGATGCTAGAAGAGCTATTTTGAATCTAGAAAATCATTCAGACTCCGGACCTGGTGAACGAGAAATTTCTTGACTTTCGATCAGTTTATCATATCCTTGCTTTGAAATGTAAGACTCTAGTTCAACTAATTCAGAAGGTTCTTGGTCATCGCATAATTCACTTATCGACTGGTCTATTTCTCGACCAATTCTTTCCCATGAACCTGCATATCTCTGCAAATCGAATGCAAATTTCTCAACTGCTTCAACAGCCGACATATTTGGATGTATAACCATTGAAATTGAATCTGAGATTTTATCATTTGCTAGTCTTAGTCGCGAAATATCTTTAGCTACATCAAGAAGCGTGGTTTTCAATTCCTCAACATTGTTACTACGAGAAAACTTTCTTTGAGCTTTTTCAATACTCTTTCTCATTGAAATGATACCAGCAACCATAGCTTCTCTTGCCCTTGATGATTCGATAATTGCATTCTCTGCATCACTGAGTCTTGTTCTTAGAGACTCTTCGAAAGAAGAAATGTTTGTTTTTATATCATTTCTGACGGTCTCCTGTAATGAATCCATCAGTTGAAAGGTTTCTTTGATCGAAGATTTAGCAGATTTTACGCTTCTACCCATGTACTTCCCCGGTACATGCTGACAGTTATCCTCCTTCAAATAATAGGGCTATAATTATGAAAAAATTGTTTTTTCGATTAAGTCCACATACCTCGAAACTAGGCAATTTTATCTCATTAGACACCGAAGACAGATATACTGGTTTGAACGCATAGAGAGATAAGGTGATATGTTGACTGACAAGGGTGAACTATTGAACGAACTTTACCAAGCTCGTTTTGACCGCCTGAAAGAGATAGCAACAAGCTATCAGATGCCTAAAAATGGTTCTGTAGAATCTTTGCGAGCAAAGTTAATCGCTAACTTAATTTTAGATGAGTGGGATTTAGGGAGAGGTGATATAAAGTCACTAAAAAATAAAGATATTGGTGCGATTCTAGGTATTTTTGGAATTAAAAAGTCCGGTTCAATTCGAGAACGTCGTCAAAGACTATACTTACACTTACATGAGGACCCTAAACAGTTGACGCCGGAAAAACTCGACTCACTTAATAAGAACCAATTACATGATTTGTGTAAAATTTTGCAACTTCCACTAACCGGAGATAAGCAATCACTTCTAGTTAGAGTTGCAGGTGTCTTGGCATCTCAGCAAGGCTCTTGGGGAAAAGTCAAAAAGACCCTAAGGAGACCTAAGAATTCGAAAAATGTCACAGCAATACCTTCTCCTAGCGAAGATTCGGTTGAGGATATCCAAAACATTGATACAAATAATTCTATGAAAACATCTGTTGAACAGTTCGTATCACAACACCCTGAGGGCTGGACCTTCGAGCAAGAGACTGAACTAAGGAATGACCTTTCAAGTGATGGTTATGACACCACAAGATCTGATGTCGCTCAATCTATCGATGAGGCATTAAGATCTAAACAATATGTAGAAGAAGAAACTGAAAGTCCTTCTATGATACAAACCCCAGATATTGTAACTCCACAAGTCAATAGCCTAGAAGTCGAAGCAGGACTTATAGAAATCAATTCACGGATGGCTGAGATTGAAGCCTCAGGCAGAGATTTCTTAATGGTTAGTTCTTCAAGTGATGAAGAAGATTTAGAGGCTTTTATTTCTAAATTATCTGATTATGGCTTCCAAGTTGAAGAACCTGCAATTAGAAATGTAATTAGGAATAAAATAATGGAATTAGATTTCCAAACACAAAATGAAAAACAACTAATAAATTCTATGCCAAACTCATGGAGAGAAAGGGAAGCAGTAAGAGAGTTTGAAAATGCTAGAAGTTCTTTGAGGAACCAACTAAGTAATACTCTTGCCCTGCATGAAGGCGACTTGGTAAAAGCAAGAATTGCATTTGAAGAAATAGGCAGAAGCATGAAGTTAGATCTTAGAATACCAAGTATTTCCGGTAGACTTCACGCACTTTTTGATTTACATGTTGATATCAATGAAGCCGAAGCACTACAAGACCCCAATGTAGCAAGAAGAAATCGAATTTTAAGAATTTTACATCATGGTTCAATACACCTTTCCACTGGTGAAAGAAGAACTATCGATAGGCTGGAAAGGAACATAAAATCCTTCGAAGAAGTTGTTGAAACTATACTTGAGTCCAGTGAAGGTAAGTTCAATGAAGCACAACAAGCCCTGATAATTAAATTCCTAGACTCAAGAGGCTATGAAGTCAATACAAGTGACCTGAGACCAAGAATTCTGGCTTGTGCTGGAATCATAGGAGCCGAGTTGGGGCACTTGTCGCCATCAGAAATTCCAAGAGTTGCACCAGGAGTAATGGTTTCAGAATCACAGGTTGATGCCATAGTAACAGAACTAAAGTCACTTGCTCAGGCCTTTAGGCCAAAAACTGAGGATTCAATTGAGGCAATAGAAGATGATGAAAACCTCTCTGATGCCGTAGACAGATTAAAGTCTGCTAGAGAAAAGATAGACCACATCGACGATGTTCTCGCAAGATTACGTGGATGATTATCTACTGGCGTAGAAATTTTGTATGACTTGAGTTACAGTTTGGATATCTCTAATATCTCTCCTGAGTAAATCTTCAATAATCTTTTGTCTTTGTTCTACATGTCTTTCAAAAACATCTGGAGTCACACCTGCTGCCTGACAAATAACTTCTCTTAATTTAGAAGGTATTCCAGTTTCTTCAATCCTATCATTTGCAGCATTATACTTCCAAATAATATTCAAACGAGGTTTTGTTCCTTCCATACCTGCAATCTCCGCAACTTCTGTAATTTTCCTTACTGTGTTGCCATTTACATGCAGTCTAGCCTGGATAATAATTAAGTCTAAACCTGTTAACATAATTGGAGGAACGCTCATTGGCGGATTAATCATTCTAGTCACTGTCTCTTGAGCTGTGTTAGCGTGCAATGAACCGAATGAGCCATCATGACCAGTGTTCATAGCAGTTAGTAATGTAGCAGCTTCTGGACCTCTCACTTCACCAACAATTATTCTATCTGGACGCATACGAAGACTGGATTTCAAACAATCATTCATGTCAACTTCAGGAGTACCATCTGGCCTCTCTCTACGAGTTTCCATCCTTAACCAATGGTCGTGGTATACTTGTAATTCGGCAGTATCTTCTACGGTCAATAGTCTTCTATGCCAAGGAATATACATGCCTAGACAGTTAAGAGTGGTTGTCTTACCAGAACCTGTCCCTCCAGCTATAACGAAATTTGCTGGCCTACTATCAAGCCCTTCAATCCAGACCCACATCATTGCAGCAAGACGGGAGTTTACGGTTCCGAACTTAACTAGGTCAAGCATTGTAAGTGGATCTTCACGGAATTTACGAATAGTTAGAGTAGGGCCATCGGGGGTGATAGGAGGGATTGTACCATTAACACGGGAACCATCAGGTAATCTACCATCAAAAATAGGCACCATTCCCGGACCATCACCAAGCGGGACATTTGTAAAAGAAGCTATGTTCTTAGCAATTTGGATTCCTGCATCATCATCAATCCAAACATTGGTTCTACACATACCATGGTCTCTATGAGCTACTTTAACGCATTGAGTGCCACCATTATACATTACTTCTTCCAAATCATCATCTTCTAATAAAACCGCAATATCTCCATAAGGATTTGGTTCTATAGAACCATCGACGTGATATATAGGTGATGGGTGATTTGGCTCTAAATAAATTGTAACTCTACCATATTGTGCTAATACTTTTTCTGACATATTCTAACCTCCAATCATCTTAACTGCGCCCAGATAGATGCCCATCGAAACTGACATCCAGAATGGTAACCACCAAAGGAAATCTTTCATTCTACCAAGCATCCTACCAGATACCAACGAAGCGATAGCTGATGATGCGGCAAAGAATAATGCAAATGTTTGATTGAAACCGTCTATCTGATAGCCCTTACTAGCTGGTGCAAATAAACCGACAATAAAAGCAATCAATACCGGTAGACCGATGCAAACAAACAAGATAATGAGGATACCTCTGCCTTGTAGTTCACTTTCTCTTTTGTTCATCAAATCATTTAACCTCTCATAATCCATCGAAAGGTCAGAAAGAATACCCTGTAATGGAGCATCTTGTTCTATCGCAGTTTCAATCAACACCGTTACTCTTTGAACTTGTGATGAACGTGTTTTTGATGCGAATGCGGAAAGTGCTGCATCAAAGGAAGAAGAGTGACTAGACTCAAGTGTTTCTTTCAAGAGTTTTCCTAAAATTCCTGAAGTATTTCTCCCTTGCTCTAGCATTGCTTCTTGAATACCCCGGCCGGCTCCAACAGCATCAGATAATGACTCTAGTAAAGCAGGCAACTGATTCTCGATACTTCTTCGACGATTTCTCTCGATAATGGGTGGAATACCTCCAGCCGAGAAAGCAACCGCAAAAACGATTAAAATCAACAATAACATCTGATCATTGAATGCTTCAAGAAAATCAAAAATCATAATATCACTACAATCCTGGGTCTTTTGTGTGAGCTTTCAAGCCAATGAGCATCATACCAATCAAAGTGAAAATAAGCCCACCGTTAACTACTGAATTAATTAGACCTTGATCAATAGTCCCCATTATTGCCTCTGCACCATCGCCAAGTAATTGAGGAACTAAACCAACAATTGCAAGAATAATTGGCCCAATCATTCCAATTGATAAGAGAGTTTCAGGCACTCCGCTGAGATCTTCAATGTACTTTTTGACATCTTCATTTCTATCTTCTTCCATTCTCTTCCCTTGCTTCCTCAAGGTTTCAATCAAGTCTGTGTTTTGAGTAAGATTACTGTACATCGTATTTAGTAA
>Ga0315315_10006340_pt1 | contig 10938 bp, 5 predicted proteins | sample M140m3416metaG_FD_203699 | JGI IMG/M metagenome (GOLD analysis project Ga0315315, IMG submission 203699) | Ammonia-oxidizing marine archaeal communities from Monterey Bay, California, United States - M1 40m 3416 | ecosystem: Environmental > Aquatic > Marine > Intertidal zone | place: USA... | reverse complement strand
ACGGCGAGCGTGGTCGAGGACGTGCGCATCCCGACGCTTCAGCACCTTTGCCAGGCGGTGGGCCTCCCCCGCAAGCCAGGGCCAGTCGAGGCCGAGCAGCCAGTCGGGCGCCGTCGCCGGAATCGTGATGCCGCTGCCAAAGCCCTCATCGAGCCGTCGGCCTTCGCGGACCAGGGATTCCACGTGCCGAAACCAGCCGTCAATGTGCTTGGCGCCGGGCTTTGGCGCGGGCGCGGGCGGAGCCACCGCCGGTGCCCGCCACCGCTTCTGGAAGCGCTTGCCGACGTCGGCGAGTGCAGAGCCGCCGCGCAGCATGCTGCGGACCAGGGACGACTCTTGCGAAATGACCGCGGAGATTGTATCGACCACGCCGAGGCGCTTTGGGTGACGCCCCCGGACTTTGCGGCTGCCGAGCTGGTGGAGCTGGCGCGCCGCCTGCGCCGACTTGTTCAGGTACGACTTGGCATCGTGCTTGAAGCTGCGGACACCGCCGTCGAGTTTGATCGGGGCGCGGGACGAGGTTTGCGTACGCTTGAGGCGGCGCCCGCGGGCGGCCCTTTTGGCCTCCTCTGCCTCTTCTGCCTCTTCGGTGCGACGACCCCCCGCTGCCGCTTGTTGTCGCGCTTGCCACCACTCTGCGGTGCGCTTTGACGTTGTGGTCTTCACTCCCATCGTACTGAGCACAATTTGCGTCAGAGACAAGCCGGCCTTGTCAAGGTACGTTTCGATGGCGTCGCGCTTGACGCTGTGCTTTTGCAGGGTGTGGTGAATGATCGACTCGCCGATGCACTCGTGGCTGAGCAGAGGCAGCGTGCCCTCGCGGCACGGCGCGTGGGGGTGGTGGTGCGCGCTCAGCCCGTCGGTCGCCATGAGTTGGGCCAGGGAAAGGGTGGTTTCCTCGTGGCCGTCTTCGTGCAGCTGGCGCAGCACACGGGCAGTCTTCGCGCGTGTGGCTGCTTTTTGCGCCTCGACGCAGTGCTGGCGCCCGCACTCGACCTCGCCGGTGGAGATGCTCCGCCGGCAGCACGCCTTGTCGAGGTGCTCGAGCACGGCCTCGCGGTAGAATTGTTCGGCGTGCTGACGGCCGGCGGCTCTTTGCTCGGCGCGGCGATTGGCGCGGAGCGTCGGCTTTGTGTTCAGCATTGCGAAAAACCGCTCGCAGCGGACGGGCACACCGTGCTCGCAGTCGTGGCAGTGCAACCCCTCGGGATCCCGAACCTTGGCCCAGAGGTAGGCAGCCTCTCTGGCAAAGTGGTGGTGATCCTCCTCGTCTGCGGTGTTGCACGTGAGTTTGGTGAGGTCGAGGAGCATGGCGGCGGCAACGTCTGGGCGAGCCGGTCGTGGTGGCGGTGGCGGTGGCGGTGGCGGAGGCGATGGCTCGGGATCATTGTCCAGCCGCCGCCCGCCGGGGGTGTTTCGACGGTAGGCGCGGAGACTGCCAATTTTCAGCGTCTTGCTGTCGTCATACTTGTGAAAGCCGCGCAGGAAGAGGAAGCGGCCTTCGGCGTGGTCGAGGGAAAAGGTGCCACTGCCTTCCGTCAGCCGAAGCATGACGCGTCCATTGGAATCCACGCTGTCAATGTCGACTTGCGCGGCGCGCGTCCCCCAGCGGGCCCGCTCGCGCGACACCCAAACTTCGAGGTGGGTCAGCGGCGCGTCAAACGCGGGAATGTCCGGCGAGGGTGGAGGTGGCGGCGGCGACGGAGGCGGTGGTAGCGACGGTGGCGACGGTGGTGGGGTCGGGGGGGGCGGCGGCGGCGGCGATGGCGGGGGATTTGGCGGAGGCGGAGACGGCGATTGGACAGGTAATCCGAAGCAGCGCGACGCCGGAGGGCTATTGCAGTTACCATAGTACTTGTTTCCCGTGTTGGCATCGGGATCGGCATAACATGTAGCGCGCGTGACAAACCCGGGCCCAATGCTTATATCCACGTAGGTGTTCACAAAGTAGTAGCACCGATAATCGTACAAGTTGGGGTCGTCGTCGCCGTTGACTTCGTAGGCGACGCACGCCGGAGTATTGTTGCACGCCTGTCTGCACGCGAAGAGCCCCTCGTTTCGAAACCTGCGTCCCACCTGACCCGGGATACGTTCCCACAATCCCACGTCCGGGTGTTTCGTCACGCACTTTCCCTCGCCAATCTCCACAAACCCAGGGAGTGCATCGTAATTGTAGGGTGGGGGTGGCGGCGGCGGCCGCGGCGGCGGCGGCGGCTCTTCTGGCGGAAAAGGCGGCGGCGGCGACGGGCTCGGCGGCGGTGGCATCGCCGAGCCGGTGTACACCTCGACCTCTCGCATTCGAACGCTCGTGTATCCATCGGCTCTGTCCGTGCATACCATGCCAATGTATCGGTAGGCGTAGTGATCTTTTTCGAAAAACATACCGCTGAAGTCGTACGACACCCACCGGTTGGAGCCTTCACTAGCCGTCACACCGACCGTCGAAATTGTATCACAATAAGACCCCCAATTGCCTGTGAGCGCATTGCTCCACGCCGAGCCAATGCAGCCGTAGAATCGCATCGTGTCGCAGTACCGCGTGGCGAAGCGGATGTGTATGGTGCAGATTCGGAACGTCGGACCTGGCACCCACAGCAGAATGCGATCCCACTGGTTGATCTCGTAGTAGCCACCACCAGTGATTTGGTCCGGATTTGCTTGGTTGAGAACGTCGTTGTTCTGATAGTCGTGGAGCCGGTGTACGTCCGAAGACCCAGACCCCGTAATATGGCCGGTGGCGTCGGTTACTTCCATTTGCGTGAGGGGGGCGCTGCAGTAGTCTGAGATGCTGCTGGATTGGCCATCCCAGACGGCCAGCCGCCGCGCCGCCGGTGGTGATGGCGGGGGCGCCACCAGAGCCAGCATTCTAGGGTTTGTTCGTGCTTCGGCCTCGTAGCTCGCCGCAGCAGCCTCGTTGAGCATTCGGCGACTGCACGTGTGGGTAGTTGTGTACGATTTGGCATAGCAGTGCGCATTTTGGCTGTTTTGTCGCCTCTCGTCCCCCGACCCGCTGCCCTTTGTGCGAAGCTTGCAACACGCATTGTTTTGTATGCAGTCGGCCGAATCAAACCTGCATTCGAATCCACCGCACCGATCGCTAAAGTCCCCGTCGCACAATTGCTTTGCTTCGGAAAGCGAGGGGATTGTCAATATTTGAGTGTACCCGGAAATGTACCTTGATTCCCAGTTTGGGTGATAAAACGCATAGAACCCACTGCACGGATTGAACATAGGGCACCACCAGCCCTCCTTGTCCACGTTCATGTCGGTTGCAGGACCTGCACAGTATCCCGACGTGCCACTCTCGCACACCAAGCGGTAACCATTGATTCGCGGCGGGGGACTCGGGGGTGGCGGACTTGGAGGAGGGTATGGGCGTGGCGACGGCGGCGGCGGCAACGGCGGTGGCGGCGGCAACGGCGATGGCGACGGCGGCGGCGGCGGCGATGGGGGTGGTGGCCGCGGTGGCGGAGGTGGCGGCGGCGGGGGGTTGGGCTGAAAGAGTGGATTGTTGCGGCAACTTGCGTCACAAGACACCAGGTCCTGAAGTGGAAGGGCCATACACTGCGCAATGCACTCTGTGAATGTCGATACGCTGACCGAGTCGGCGCAGTTGCTGTCCTGTCGGAATCCGCAGTCGGTGGCATCGGATCCCAAAGTGCACATGGCGGACAACGACCCCGGTCCGCCATCGTCGCACTGTCCGTCGCGGTGGTAGATCACATTCTCGAAAACGCAGAGGTCTGTGTTTTGGCTGCTGCAAAAGACGGTCGTGTCGACCATCGGCGGCGGCGGCGGCGGGCGCGGGGAGAATGCCGGCGGAGGACTGGGCGGCGGCGGCGACGGCGGTGGCGGAAGCGGCGGTGAGGGTGGTGTTGGCGGGGAGGGTGGAAAATAGTCGGCGAGGTAGAGTTCGACGGCGTAAAGCTCGTCGACCGACGCTCCAAAGTCCCAACCCAGCCAGTTGGTCTGCGAAACAATCACAGATGTCCGCACCCGATCGTAGCTCGTTTCGAGCGATAGCTCGCGGCGCGCGCGAGAGCCTTCCGTCGACGCCGATGTTTCCGAAGCCTCGTCTCCAAAGGACGCGACCCATCCAAACGGTTCCGTCGGCTCTGACGGGTCTTGCTCGTTCAAAATGCTCCAGGGACGCACGAAGAGGAGGTTGTTCGGGTGGTTTTCATCAAACGCGTCCGCGAGTGGCGGAAACGGCGGCGGCGGCGGCGACGGTGGCGCCTCGGATGTGGCGAGCAGGGCCTCAAAGCGCGCAAACGAATTCGGACAAGCTTGCGCGAAAAACCCGGCGCACGACGATTCCATGTCATTTCGCGTCTGGTGCTGCTCGTCGAGGGCGTATGCTACGCACGTGGGATGGCAAACGGAGAGCGCGGCCAGAAACTCGCCCTGGGACGGCCTCGCCGGTGGCAGCGGAGGTGGCGATGGCGGCCGCGCCGGCGGCGGCACGAGCGGCGGCGGCGACGGGAGCGCCGGCGGCGGTGTCGAGGGCGACGGCGGCGGCGACGGCGGCGGCGGCGGCGGGCTCGGGCGCGTCTGCCAGGGCGCGCGAGGAGGCGCCGGCGGCGTCGGCGGGGGAAAGGGGCTCTGTCGTATGCTCCCGGTCTCGGCGTCGGCAACGTCCACGACCACCATCCGCAGGCAAATTTCCGAAGACTCGTCGGCAAAGGCGGGGGCCGTAGCCTGGGCGGCAGGGTCGCCGCCCACCCAGCTGGCCCACTCGATGGCGTTTCGGCGCACCGCCGTCCGCTTTTCGCAGAGGATGGCGTACGCGTTCGGCGTCAGTAGCAGACCGTCGTCGTCGTCGTTGTTGACAACGACGCTGGAACACGCGGTGTCGACATTGGATAGCAAGAGCTTGGCCGGCGAGTCGTTAAAGGGACCGACGGAAATAGCTTCCGCCCCGACAAAGAGCGCGCACCGTGCTTGGGCTTGTGCAATGCTCACGGGGTTGGTGTACACTTCCGCCGCCAGCGAGGCATACTCCCCCGTGTAGGCCTCGCCGTCGACATTGGGCGGCAGCGGCGGGGTCTCGGGCGGCGGAAACGGCGGCGGTGGCAACACCGGCGGCGGTGGCGGCGGCGCCGGCGGCGGCGGCGACGGAGGCGGCGACGGCGGCGGCGGCGACGGTGGCGGTCCGGGGGACGGCAATGCCAGAAGCCACGACGGCGCGAGCGCTAGCATGAATCCGTGCTCATATACTTCTAAACTAGATCCTCTAATATCAGTGCAACCTAGCGGATGCTCGCCGACGGCGGTGGGGCGGGCGGCATTGCGCTCTGCGGCGGCTCCATTTTGGCGGTGGCGGCGGGCACAATTGGATGCGCCCTGATTTTCGCGTGGCTGTGTTCGCTGATTGTCGTGGCGGACGTCAACGACGCCCCGCCGTACACGAGAAGTTTGCTGTTTCTCTCGACGGCGAATCTGCTCGATGCGTTTCCGGAAGTCTCATACCCACCGCCGCCGCCGCCGGCGCTCTGATCACCGCGTGTTATCTGGGGTCGCAGTCGCCATAGTCGGTGCCGAGCGAGCAAACCGACGAGAGGCTTCCAGGTCCTCCGTCTTCGCAACGATGATTGTCCAAGAGGCTGATGTGCAGTCCGTGTATCAGAATGCTGCACGTGCGCAGGGTCAGCGCGTGTGCTCCCGGTGACCGTGGCGAAGGCGAGGGTGGCGGTGGTGGCAGAGATGGCGACGGCACGCCCGGAGAGGGCGGTGGCGACGGGCTCGGCGATGGCGACGCTTGGAGCCGTGGCCTTTGAGAGGGCGTTGGCGACGCCGAGGGCGGCGGCGAGAGCAACGGCCGCAAAGGTGGCCGAGGAGGCATGCGTCGAACTGCTGCGGCGGCTGCATCGCGCGCCTCCGGTGTAGCAGGGTGCGCATTCTGGGAGACCACGCGATCTTCAATGAGGACTGCAACAAACACAACGACGGCCACCGCGGCGACGGCGACCACAAACCCCCCGACAAACCGAGACTCCTTCTTCTCCTGCTGTGACCTTCCGACGCGTTGGCGCTCTTCAAACCGGGCAACAATCTGCTGCGACCGGCGCGCTCGCGCCTCCTCCTCCGTCTCGGGAAACATTGTTTTGCTAGACAAGTGTAGTTTTGGCAATATGACTAGAAATAAGATGAGAAGACGGCGCTCTCAGCAAACGGGGGCCTGAGGCATGCAGCGCTCGGCGCTCCTGGGGCTCTTCGGGCTCCTGGCGGGGGGCGGCCGTGCCAGCAGCAACTACACGACAATCGTGTACACCGCAAAGGGCGCCCAGCCGGACTACGACCAGGGGTTCATCGACACGCTCTACAACACCGAGGGCCTGCCGGTGGAAGTGACGCACCACGAATTCGAGGCGCCCGACGAGTTTACCTTCTGGCTCGGTCCGCAGGGCGCGACGACGGCCGAGGCGCTCCTCAACAAGACGCACGAGTGCGGCTTTCGGTGGGGGCTGGTCAATGCGCTCGAGACGCAGGGCATGCTCGCCGAGGTGGAGCTCACGCACGCGTGCATCACCGTCGAATTGGGCGTTGGCTGCGACGAGAGCCACGGCCTGTCCCCGTACTGCCCCACCAACCGCACGACGACGCACAAGGACGACCTCGCGGCAGGCTCGATCATTGCGATTGTGGTCGGCGTTCTCATCGCAGTCGGCGTTCTCTGCGGGTGCTTCTGCCTCTACTACTACCCAAAGACCCCGGTGTACAAGGAGCGCTACGTCCAGCGCCGCGTCAGTGGGTTTGACATGCCACCTGTGGCGTTTTACGAGGAAAAGTGAAGTTTAAAGTCAAACCATTCCCCACCTCTCCATCGCCATCTTTGTTTCCACGCACTCGCATGGAAACTGCTCGTCGCTGTCTCCTCCGCAAATGTCACACGTTGAGGTTCGGTATGCGACAGGTCCCGTGTAGGGCCTGTTCAGATTGTCTATGTCGTGCTCGTCGTAGACGGCAAGAGGTTTGCTGACCCACTCTTTGATCAGAACGACCGCGTCGTCGTTCCGTTGGGGCGTACGAAAAGACGTCTTGCCAAACGGTGCGAGCGTTGGCAACTTCTTGCTCTTGACCGCCCCGCCGAACTCGCGCCGTTTGCGACGAAGGTCGTTCTTGCCAATGTCTCCGGGGGTCATGTAGCCGCCCTTGAGTCCCAGGAGGAGCCGCGTTGCGGCGGAGAGGGAGCCTCGCGGACCCAAGCGTTCGTCTTTGATCGAAAGCTCCAGCTGCGCGTCGGTGACCCCCCACTGCTTTAGTTCGTCGAGCTCTTCTGCAGTCGACGTTTTGATGCCGAGGTCTGTCACCTTTTTTTGTTCAATCTGTGCATCCGACGGTCCGGTGCGCTTGCGCTCAGCGCACTCTTTTGCGTGCGCCTCTCGTCGTGCTGCTTCTTCACGCATCGACAGGATGGCATTCATCTGCGCGGCGGCAATGTCGCAGTCCGGTTCCCATACCCCCGATTGTACAAGTTCGCGGAGGACGTTTTCATTGGGAGCACACCATTTTTTGATGTCTCCATTCCACTTTGCACCCGCTCGCTTTGCCACCGTGCGGTTGTTAAAGGTACAGAATCCGGAGAAATAGGGCCTTGCAAGGTAGGCATCTACGTGGTCGCTGATGCTGGCGGAAGAGTCGAGTTGTGGAAAGGACAATGCGAGAGCCATCGCGCGCCCGTGTCGTCGTCGTGTGTGTCTGTGTCTATGCGCTTGTGTCCTATTTGCGCACTGACACAACTCAGTCTTACGCTAGTGCCGGCGCATAGATATCACACATCTTACACATACGAAAGGCAGAGAACGGTGCCGACCGTGCGATGCGGACGGGGCGCGCGGCGCAGCTCGTCCTCGCCGCCGCGGTCGTCGGCGTCCGCGCGCCCGGCCGCCGGCTGTCCGAGGCCCCCGTCTGCGATCCCACGTCGTGGACTGGATACAAGGGGCCCGAATGTTCTGTGCGGTCTACCGGCGAGTGCGCTGCTCTGGTGAATCACCGAGACAATGGCGGGAATTGCGAATACTTTTGTGCACTGCAGGGCCGGACGTGCACGGCTGGATGGGACGACGCGAATAACAACCAGTGCACGGGTAACAGCCAAACGGCCACGCTTCGAGATTGCGACTTCGACTTTAACCAGATCGACTCGGGCACGTCGGACACGATCTGCGAGTGCGGCCCGCTACTGCCACCGTCGCCGAGTCAGCCACCTGCGCCGCCGCCGCCGCCGGTCTGCGAGTTTGCGGGCGACCAGGCAACCATCATCGAGGTCCACGCCTTGAACGACAAGGGCCGCTACCATAACAGTCAGGGCCTCAACATGGCCTACCGGGTCGGCGACGATGGCTATTCATACTGGTGGGATGATCGCGCCTTCTGGGAGTCGAGTTACGAAGAGGTGGCAAAGGACTACAGCTTTGGCACTTCGCTCGTCGTCGCAATCGACATTGGGCCGGAGGGCTTGACCAACGACGCGTGCAGTGTCTGGGCCTACGCCCGCAACCACGTCCATATGCCGAGAGGGCCGGTAAGTCTCTACGCGTGTTCGATGCCGGTGCCGCCACACGGACCCGGGGATACCATCGCCGACCTCGAGAATGCCGGATGCACGCACGTGGCGACTCGAACGTACGCTTTGGGTCCTGGTTGCTTTTACAAGCTAGACGGGTACAACCAAATCGATTGGACGTCGTGCGTCCAGGGCGACTGGTGGGGGTTTCAGGTGCCGAGCGGGACCCGATCGCAGCACTACGCCTTGTACATGGAAGAGAGTGGTGATGGTTCAAGATTTCAAATAGGCGAATGGGAGGTGTACTATGCGGGAGAACCGCACCGGCGGTACGTCTGCGAGACGTCGGGGTGGTTTGGATACTTGGAGAGGCCTTGTTTGGTGAGAAATGGCGGGGAGTGCGCTGCCGTCGTGTCGATCAATGACGTAAGCGTGTTTGGAGCCACTGACAACCCTACGAATTGCCAAGGATTTTGTGCACTTCAAGGGCGGTCGTGCACAGGGGCGTGGCCCAACAATAACGGGCTCCGGTGCTATGACGAAGATACAGATTTGCCTGAGGTAATTTCGTGCGCCGACACGTTTTCCGGCAACAACGAGGCTGTTTGCGAGTGCGGCCCACTCAATGTGTGGCCGCCGGAGTACTATTCGGGCGGGGTTGGGCCTCGCGACGGCTGCCCCTTCGGCAGCCAGCAAGTGGTAAAGGACGATTGCCTTGCCGCGGCGCAATACATTGCGGATCAGGCCGGGTTTGGGTGCCCTGGATGCGCCGACCCCAGAAACGTCGAGACCTTGCACATGGAAGATAGCACCGACATTCCGTGTGGATGCGTGTACTCCAGGGCAGACACGAAGGCCATTTACAATGACCATGCCAGCTGCGCTGCGCAGCACGCCGACTACTACTACATCTGCCAAATGGCGCCGTCGCCGCCGCCGTCGCCGCCGCCCACGCCGCCGCCGCCGTCGCCGCCGCCGTCGCCGCCGCCGCCATCGCCGCCGGCGCCGCCAGCGACGCCGCCGACGCCGCCCCCGACGCCGCCGCCGCCGTCGCCGCCGCCGCCCGCGCCGCCGCCGCCGTCGCCGCCGCCGCCGAGCCAGCCGCCGAGCCCTCCTCCGAGCCCGCCGCCGAGCCCGCCGCCGAGCCCGCCGCCGTCGCCGCCGCCGACGTCGCCGCCGCCATCGCCGGCGCCCGCGCCACCCCCGCCGTCGCCGCCGCCCGCGCCGCCGCCCGCGCCGCCGCCCGCGCCGCCGCCGTTGCCGCCGCCGCAGTGCGCCGCGCAGGGTCATCAAGTCAAGATTGTTGACGGCACATGGGCAAACTCCGACATCGACAACATTGGCAATCTCCGTGATCATCAATCCTCTGAAAACGTCATCAACCGCGACGGCGATGATTATCGGCAAGAAGCAACCACGGGCGCGAACACATTGTGGCTTTGCGAACCCAACGTTGTTGAGAGTGGCGGATGCAAGCTATTCCTCAAGCTGGAGAGTGTCGCACATTTGTGTTCGGTGTGGATTTCCACAAACAGGGGGACCGGACCAGCCTACATTCCAAACCCGGACGCCGGGGATGCGGACAGGGCCTACAACAACGACGTGGGCGGCGCGTACCTGTACAACTGCGACGGCGAGGTAACGAGTGAGGCCCAATTTGACACCCTTTGCACCCCGAACTTGAACAGCCACACCACGACAGACTTTGAACGGGACCTGCAGCCGCACGAGGGTAAGCCGCGGAGGTGCAAATTTGACGATGAGTACAAGCAGTACGACTTGGACGACTGCTTGTACGCGCAAAAGGGTGGGTGGTACCGCCTTCCCGTTCAGTATGCGCTCATCACCCAATACATTGGGGTTTGGTTTCCGCGCTACGACGGCGGCGCAGGCATCAAGGTTTACGAGATCGAGGTGTACGCGGACGTTGGCGCGCCGTCGCCGCCGCCGGCGCCGCCGCCCGAGCCGCCGCCGCCGGTCCCGCCGCCCGCGCCGCCGCCGTCGCCGCCGCCGTCGCCGCCGCCGTCGCTGCCGCCGCCGGTGCCGCCGCCGCCCTCGCCGCCGCCGACCTTGATGGGCTGTCACGACGAATGCTGCGTTGAGCACAATCTGCTCCCCGAAGCGTGCAATGCCGCAGACGCGATTCTCGCCGTCAGAGAGTGTCATGACCGGTGCGAACGCATTTTCACGCCGCCCTCGCCGCCGCCGTCGGCGCCCTTTTGCACGTGCGGCGAGGGGTCGCCGGCCCCATACCAATATCCGTTGCATCCACCTGGCGCACAAGAACAGAACAGGAACCCTGATCCGTGCCCCGCGTTTACGATTTCGGGCGTCGACGAATTCCCGCCCGGCTTGTGCCACTCCGACGGCCACGTGACGCCCTACGACCCGCCGCCGTCGCCGCCGCCCACGCCGCCGCCCGCGCCACCCGC
>Ga0315315_10006339_pt1 | contig 10938 bp, 10 predicted proteins | sample M140m3416metaG_FD_203699 | JGI IMG/M metagenome (GOLD analysis project Ga0315315, IMG submission 203699) | Ammonia-oxidizing marine archaeal communities from Monterey Bay, California, United States - M1 40m 3416 | ecosystem: Environmental > Aquatic > Marine > Intertidal zone | place: USA... | reverse complement strand
TGATACTAAATCATGACAAACCCGATGATTATGTCATCGCAACAGGAAAAACCCACAGTGTCAAAGATTTCTTAAAAGAGGCTTTTCAATTATTCGATATGAATTATAATGACTATATAATGATCGATCCCGCCTTTTACAGGCCTTGTGAGGTAGAATTTCTGAAAGGAGATTCTACTAAAGCTAAAGAGACTCTTGGTTGGCAGCCGGAGTATGATTTTAAGAAGTTAGTGGCCAATATGGTGTATAGTGATTTGGAAGCATTTAAAAATGAAAAGAAACTTTAATGACCCGATTTATAAAAAATGGAGGAAAGACGTTTACAAGAGAGATAAATTCTGTTGTAGATGGCCTAATTGTAAATCTCGTTATAAGATAAATGCACATCATATTAAAACTTGGTCGGACTTTCCTCATTTGAGATATGAAATAAATAACGGAATAACACTTTGTAAGCAGCATCATGATATGATAAGAGGAATGGAAGATCAATACAGTACAGCGTTTTTAAAAATATTATTACAGGATTCTCAGAAAAACAAAGGAAAAAAGAAATGATTAAATTAGACAAGGAATTAACTATTCAGCCTCCTCCTTATACTGAAGCAGAACAGCTTATTACTCCAGAAGCTATTGTTACTAGTGAGTTAGATGTAATATATCACGATCAACCTTCACAGAAAACTGTTGTAGCAACTTTTGCAAATGTTCCAGGGCAATTTGTTGTTGTAAAAGGAGATGAGTACGAGGCACTAAATGGAGAAATTAGTCATGAAGTTTTGCAATATAAGTTATTGATGCTTTTGGGAGAAGATCCTGAAGCAACATTAAATAATCAGTTTCCTAAAACTTTAGAACAAGATCCTGATGGACCAGGAAGTATTCTAACGAACATGATTAAAACCATAGGAATTAAATCTTCCTCTAATTGCAGCTGTCGTAAACATGCTTTGGAGATGAATGATAAAGGACCAGATTGGTGCGAAGAGAATATGGATACAATATTGTCTTGGCTAAAAGAAGAAAGCACTAAACGGAAACTTCCTTATGTAGAGTTTGTTGCGAAGTCTATGGTGCAAAGAGCTATTTATAAATCTAGAAAGCTTAAGGCTAGCGAAGCTTTAAAGCCTAAATCTCAATCAGTCGCTCAAGCCGACTCAAAACCTACTAGACTAGTCTGACAATGAAGAATGAAGACTTTAGAATTATCGTTGATACTAGAGAACAGCAACCTTGGTCTTTTGAAGACTATAGTACCAGTATAGCCAAATTGGATACGGGCGATTATTCTATAGAAGGTTTAGAAGATATTATCTGCATCGAAAGGAAAAAGTCTGTTAGCGAAGTAGCGAATAATATTACAGAGTCTAGATTCAAGGACGTTATCAATAGACTAAAAGAGATTAAATATCCTTTCGTATTACTAGAGTTTGATTTATATGACGTTTTAAGATATCCTGTAGGATCTAATGTCCCTAAAAGAATGTGGAGTAAAATCAGAATATCTCCAGCTTTTATAATGAAAAATATATTAGACCTAGAATTAAAACATAACATTCATGTTATTTTCTGTGGAGATGAAGTTAATGCTAGTAAGTTAGCTGGCATGATCTTCAAAAGAATGTATTATCACATTTCCAAGGAGTCTAACAATGATTAATTACGACAATGCTTGGTTGGGCTTAGGAGATTTATCTAATCTAGACATAGAAAATCCTATGATCCATAGGTCTAAGGAGGATATTGAAACTCCAGATATCCATTTAATGAAAATCATGAGAGATACTAACTATATAGGATCTACCGTTAAAATGCTTTTTGGAATAGAACTACATCCTATACAGATGGCTATATTACAAGAATTCTGGGAAAGACCTTTCCCTATGTTTATAGCAAGTCGAGGTTTTGGTAAATCATTCTTGATGAGTTTATATTGTATGTTAAAATGTACATTTGTTCCAGGTACTAAGATTGTTGTAGTAGGTGCTGCTTTTAGACAGAGTAAGATCATATTTGAGTATATGGAAACTATATGGAAAAACAGTCCTGTCCTTAGAAGTATATTTTCAGGCAATAATGACGGACCTCGTAGAGACGTAGATCGTTGTACTATGAGATTAGGAGATAGTTGGACCATAGCTATTCCTATGGGTGACGGTAGCAAGATTAGAGGTTTAAGAGCCCATATTATTATTGCTGATGAATTCGCCTCTATATCTCCAGAAATATACGAAACGGTTGTTGCTGGTTTTGCTGCGGTAAGCGCTAATCCTATTGAAAACGTAAAAGAAGAAGCTCGTAAGAAAGCTATGAAAGATGCTGGTTTGTGGAGTGAAGAACTTGATGAATTAGGACATAAGAGAAAAAGTAATCAAGCTATTATATCAGGTACGGCAGATTATGGATTTAAGCACTTTGCTCAGTATTGGAAAAGATATAAAACTATCATTGAAAGCAAAGGAGATGCTACGAAATTACAAGAATTGTTTAAGGGAGAGGTACCAGAAAACTTCAACTGGAAAGATTATAGCGTTATTAGAATACCATACGAATTAATTCCTAAAGGCTTTATGGATGACAAACAAGTGTCTAGAGCGAAAGCGACCATACATACAGGAATATACAATATGGAATATGCTGCTTGTTTTGTTAATGACAGCGAAGGATTCTTTAGAAGAAGTCTTATTGAAAGTTGTGTAGCAGGAACATCTAATCCTATAAAGATTGGAGAGAAAGAAATCATTTTTGAAGCCAAGGTTAAGGGAGATCCTGATTTACAGTATATCTATGGTATTGACCCAGCTTCAGAGAAAGATAATTTTTGTATAGTTATTCTAGAATTACATCCAGACCATAGCAGAGTTGTTCATGTGTGGACTACCAACAGATCTAATTTTCAGAATAGACAAAAAACAGGACTAGTTAACGAACATGACTTTTATGGTTTTTGTGCAAGAAGGATTCGAGACTTAATGAAAATTTTTCCTTGTGCTAGAATAGGACTAGATGCTCAAGGAGGAGGTGTTGCTATCGAAGAAGCTTTGCATGATCCTTCAAAGCTACAAGAAGGAGAAGTTCCTATATGGCCAGCTATCGACCCTAATAAACCCAAAGACACTGACAACAAAGCAGGTTTGCATATTCTAGAATTGATTCAATTCGCAAAAGCAGATTGGACAGCTCAAGCAAATCACGGATTACGTAAAGACTTAGAAGATAAACTATTGCTGTTTCCTAGATTTGATAATTTAAGCATTGGACTATCTATGCTTGATGAAGGTAAAGATATTATAGATTCTGACAATACAAATATTTACGATAATTTGACAGACTGTATTATGGATATTGAAGAATTAAAAAATGAATTAACCACCATCGTTATGACGCAAACCAGTAATGGTCCTAACGCTAGAGATAGATGGGACACTCCAGAAGTCAAAACTCACGGAGGAAAGAAGGGAAGATTGAGAAAAGATAGATATAGTTCTTTAGTTATGGCTAATATGTTAGCTAGACAAATACATAGACAAGAAGCTCCAATATCTTATGATGTTATTGGAGGCAATTTAAGAGATAGCCAAGCCAAAGACAACGGAGAAATGTACAAAGGCCCAGATTGGTTTACTTCTGGTGCAAATGGAGACATTTATACCGGAATTTACAGATAATTAGTGTATAAGATATTAATCCCATTACAATCCTATTACAAAAGCAATACAATGCCAGAAAAACCAGAAGATAAAGATCCTATTAAAAACGCCTCTGTTTCTCCCGATGAGGCTTATGTTTTTTGGAATAGCGACCCGGACACCCAAGGAGACGCTTTGAAGGCTTCAGCAGGAGCTTTAGAAGAATACACGGGAATAAATAAAGCTGTCGCAGGAAGAAGGTACTTTAATGATTTTTCTAATCTAGACGGAAATACCGGAGGCAGGCCAGGTTTAACTAGAACAGATTATGATTATTTCAGACCGGACGAAGCAGTACCGAAGCAAGTAAAACGAATTATCAAAAAGGCTGAGGATGTTTATCAAAAAGTAGGTCTGGTAAAAAATGTTATTGATTTGATGGGAGATTTTGCTGTTCAAGGAATTAAGATAGTTCATAAGAATAAAAGAATCGAAAGATTTTACAGGAACTGGTTTAAGAAAGTAGCTGGCAAAGATAGATCAGAAAGATTTTTAAACAATCTATACAAGACCGGGAATGTTGTTATAAACAAACAAACAGGCAAAATATCTACAAAAGTTAACAACAACCTATATAAAGCTATTGGTGTTGCAGATTTAAAAGTAGATTCGCTTTCTGACATGAAAGTAGAAAGAAAAGAGATTCCTTGGAGATATACTTTCATAGACCCTGTTTGCGTAGAAGTGTCTGCTGGCTCTCTATCTTCTTTTGTTCATGACAGACTTTATGAGTTAAGTTTACCAGCAAGTATTAGAAAGACTATCAATTCTCCTAAAAACGATAACGAAAAAAATATTGTAGCAAATTTACCTCCAGCTATTGTGGAAGCAGCCAAAGGAAGAAAGCCATATCCTTTAGATCCAGATAAAACTATTGTTTATCATTACAAAAAAGATGATTGGCAAACATGGGCATATCCTATGATCTATGCTATCATGGATGATATTACAGTTATAGAGAAATTAAAACTTGCAGATATTGCGGCTTTGGACGGGGCCATATCTAATATTAGAATCTTCAAGCTTGGTAGTCTAGAACATAAAATTGCTCCTACAAAAGCAGCTACAGCAAAACTAGCTCAGATTTTGGGAAATAATGTTGGTGGAGGAACAATGGATTTAGTATGGGGTCCTGATATTGAGTTGGTAGAGAGCAAAACAAATGTTCATAACTTTTTAGGAGAAGGTAAATACACTCCTCACCTTAACAGTATATATGCTGGATTAGGCATTCCTCCTACTCTCACTGGAACTTACGGAGCAGCTGGAACTACGAATAATTTCATATCTCTTAAGACTCTTACTCAAAGACTACAGTATGGTAGAGATTTATTAACAGCGTTCTGGGAACAAGAAATACTAGCAGTACAAAAAGCAATGGGCTTCAGATTCGCTGCTTCTATAGAGTTTGACAGAATGGATTTAAGTAACGAGGATGCAGAGAAAGCCTTATTGATACAATTAGCAGACAGAAACTTAATTAGTGACGAGCTACTACAAAGCAAGTTTGGCTTTGATCCAGATATGGAAAAGAATAGACTTAACAGAGAAAACAAAGACAGAAAAACAAAACGCATGGTAAACAAATCAGGACCTTTCCATGACCCTCAATTTGAAAACGCTTTAAAGAAACTATCCTTACAACTAGGTATTGTCTCCCCTTCCCAAGTTGGTCTTGATTTACCAGAGAAGTTACCTTCCGAAACAACACCATTAGATCTTAAGGCAAAAACGCCATCAACGAAGTTGGCTAACGATTCGAAAGAATCGTTGCCTGGAGTACCTGGAGAAGGAAGACCCAAATTATCAAAAGATTCAAAAAAACGAAAAGAAAAAACCTTCAAACCTCAAACCGGAGCTAAAATTGCAATTTGGGCAGCACAGGCTCAGGACGAAATTTCGGAAATTCTTAATCCTATCATGCTCAGTTTTTACAGCAAGAAAAACTTAAGAAGTTTATCCAAAGCGGAGCACAAAGAGTTAGACAAGTTAAAAACCCAAATACTCTTTTCTGTCAGCCCGGAATCAAACGTAAGTGAAGATTTAGTTAGAACAGCACTTGCACAAATAAATAATAAACAAAATACAGATATGTATAGAAAATTCAACGATTGGCTAAAAGACGTCAGACATCAGGTAGGCAAAGAACTAACGTCAGAATCATTGAAATATATCAAATCTTCTTTTTATTCTTTGGTGTATGAACACGTATATCCACAAAAGGTACGGTAAAATATGAATAATTTAAAAATTTATGACATTGAGATTGCTGATGGCATAGCAGATATTATTAGAAGCAATGCTTCTATTTCTTACGCAGCCCAAGCAAAACCTTGTTCGAAAGACAATATTTTTTCATCTTCTGATAAAGAATATAAAACTTTAGCGTCTTACAAGGACGAGGACTTATATTATGTTCAATCTATACTGGTTACTTCTAATTGGAATAAAAATGACGATATTTTTCAATCACAAGAAATATGGAGAGCTAAAAATACTCCAGAAGATAAACCTACTAATTTAGAGCATGACGAAAGTACAATTATTGGCCATATTATTTCTAACTGGCCGATAACAGAAGATGGCATGTTAATAGACAAAGATACTCCAGAAGATAATCTTCCTAATAAATATCATATATTAACTGGCTCTGTAATTTATAGAGCTTTTTCTGACCCTAAGCTTAAACTAAGGGCTGAACAATTAATTCATGAGATTGAGAATGGAGAAAAGTATGTTAGCATGGAGTGTATGTTTAGCGGTTTTGATTATGGTCTTTTGAACAAAGAGACTAATGCTTATGAGATTCTCCCAAGAAACGAAACTACCGCACATTTAACTAAACACCTTAGATCTTATGGTGGTACAGGAGAGCATGATAACTATAAAATTGGTAGAGTTTTGAGACAGATAGTATTTAGTGGCAAAGGATTTGTGGCCAAGCCAGCTAACCCGGAGAGTGTCATATTGACCATGAAGAAAGAATCCACAGATAGTGACGTAAAAAATATTAACAATTTTTCAGAATTAGGTGTAACTACACTTAAGTCAAGCTTTAACTCGGAGGTTGAACCCATGAACTTAGATAAAGACGTATCAGAAATTAAAGATCAGATTGAAAGCATTGCTAAGTCTTCTGAATCTATCCAAGATAGTTTCACCAAGACCGCTTCAGATCTAGAAAAACAGTATTCTGAATTATCCGAAGCTCTTACTGCAAGCAAATCTGATTCTGAAGCCAAGGCTGATCAGATCTCTAAGCTTGATGAGGAGTTAAAGACTAAATCAGAAGAAGCTGAAACTCAAGCAACTGAACTTAGTACCGCTTTAGAGACTATCGCTTCTCATGAAGAAACGATAAAAGCTCACGAAGAAAAAATTGCATCACTTACAGAATCTCTTACCAATTCTGACTCTATCATCGCCGGATACAAGATGAAAGAAGAAGAAATGGCCAAGAAAGAAAAAATGATGAAAAGAAAAGCTCAATTGTTAGAATCTGGAATTGATAACGATTCCGCTGAAGCTACTCTTGAGAAATTTGAATCCTTAGATGACGAAACTTTTGATGCTATGACTGACGTTTTAGCCACTATGAAACCTAAAAAGGAAGAAAAGATGGTTAAAAAAGAAGAAGAAGATGAAGCAGAAGGTAAAAAGCCGAGAATGGCTTCTACCGAAGCAGAATCTGAAGTTGCATCAGAAGAAGAAGAATCAGAAGAGTCAGAAGAGACCTCTGCTGAGATTCTTGATAGTGTCGAAGTAGAAGAAGAAGTAAATCTTAGTGTTGGTGAAGAAGCTGAAGATTCAGTAGAAAGCACTCGCGCTGCTCTTGTCGATTTTGTTAATTCCAGACTCAGTACACAAAAATAACTTTTAAAGGGAGAAATACAAATGGCTCTTAAACCAGATAGAATTGAATCTCATACAGACATCTCTTTCTTCATGAATGTAGCTGCTGAAAGAGGTGGTGTTGCTGTTGCCGCTACTGGCTCAGCAAATAGTAATACTGGCGCATCTATGGATGACGCTGGTGCAAGCGTTGAATATGCTGTTGATCCTAGTGGTAGAGCACCGATTGGTGTCTTACTTAATGACGTTAAAGATTACGATCTTACTAAACAGCACATTAATTGGTACAAAGATGAAGTACAAAAAGGCGGTAAAGTTACTTTACTTCGCCAAGGTCAAGTTACTACAGACGCCATTGCTTCTGTGACTCCAAAAGCTGGTGAAACAGCTTATGTTGCAGCTAATGGCAATCTGAGTAATGCACAAGCCACTGGTGCTTCTGCAGTTGGTATGTTTTTAAGTGCTAAAGATTCCGACGGCTACGCCAAAGTAGACATCAACATTTCTTGAAACTAATAAAGGGAGAACAAATAATGGCAGATACTTTTAAACCAACACCAGAAATCACAGATCTTCTGGTAAAGTCTGGATCAGCAGACAGAGACGTTGCTTTGGCAGCAAACAAGGAGTTTGCAAAAGCTTTAGAGCTTCCTCTCAGACAAGGTCTTATGAGTGGCAACATTCTAGACAATATTTTTGAATCAGTTCAGCTAGCTCCAGGAGCTACTCCTGAATTTCCTCTTGATTTCCTTGCACCTGGCACCGAAAGAGATTTCGTTGCTTACACTATTCCTAATCATGGATACATTCCAGAGCGTCACGTTGAAAGTGATTACGTCATGGTTCCAACTTATGACGTCGGAGCTTCAATTGACTACCTCTTAAAATATGCCCGTGATGCTAGATGGGACGTAGTTGGTCGTGCTATGGAAGTTCTTGAAGCTTCCTTTGTTAAGAAGATGAATGACGATGGATGGCATACTCTTCTTGCTGCTGCTGTTGACCGTAACATTGTTGTCTTTGACAGTGATGCTGCTGCTAATCAGTTCACCAAGAGACTTGTTAGCCTTATGAAAACCGTCATGCGTCGTAATGGTGGTGGTAACAGTTCTTCAGCTAATAGAGGCGCTCTTACTGATCTCTATGTTTCTCCAGAAGCTATGGAAGACATTAGAAATTGGGGTGTCGATATTGTTGATGAAGTTACTAGAAGAGAAATTTACACCGCTGCTGATGGCGCTGTTAACAGAATCTTTGGTGTTAATCTTCACGATAGAGATGAGCTTGGCGTTGGTCAAGAATATCAAAACTTCTATAGTGGAGCTAACGCTTTAAATCAAACTGTACCTGGTAGTAAGAGCGAAATTGTTGTGGGTCTGGACCTACGCAAAAGAGATAGCTTTATCATGCCAGTTCGACAAGAAGTTCAAATCTTCGAAGACGATAGCTTACATCGTCAAAAGAGAGCTGGCTTCTACGGATGGGCAGAACTTGGCTTTGCTGTTTTAGATAACAGAAGAGTTCTTCTTGGTGCTGTCTAATTTCTGGCGATATCTTTATCACTAATAGAAAGCCGCCTCTGTTTTGGGGGCGGCTTTTTTATTGATTATTGCGGTAGAAGTATAGGTATACTAAGGTGTATACTATTATATCCACAGGCCTTTTGATGAAAGATATGCCATGAGCGCTGGTAATTATGATTTTAAGATAGAACAGGGCACCTCGTTTAGAATGTCTTTGGTTTATAAAGACGCGAATGGGGATGCTATCGATATTACAAATTGGTGCGCTAGATTGACCTGGAAAACTAGCTCCAATACTACTCAGATTTTTACCACAGAAAATACAGATCTCAACGCTTACAAGTTTGAAATTGTGGGAGCAGCAGGCAAAATTAATTTCTTACTGCCTGCTTCTGCAACGAATGCTTATGATTTTAATACAGCTAAATATGATCTAGAACTACAAGCGGATTATGATCATTATGCTGGAGGCGGAGGTAAGTATACTGTACGTATTATGTTTGGTACGGTCACTATTATTAAGAGGAACAGTAAATCTGGAACAGCTTTGGAGTGTCAACCATGACGGATTTTATTGTAGAAGTTGTTGACACCAACAACCTTTTAGAAATAGAAACAAGTACAGCTGTAACTCACGGGGACGGAATTAGTATAGTTGAGCTTGAAACAACTACGGCAGATGTTATAGAGATAACTACAGGCGTTTTTAGTTCTAGTGGTTCTGGTGGTTCTTCTAATGCTTCAGAAATTATTGGATTAACCTCTTTTATTAATAATGTAATAGATAATGCAACTATTGATTGTGGAACACCTTAGCACTAAATGGAAATAAAAACGGAGAAACATAATGCCGGTTAATACAAGACTTCAAATCAGAAGAGGCACTTACTCCGAATGGGTAGTTGCCAATCCTGTTTTGCATTATGGTGAGATGGCTTGGGAAAGTGATACTGGTAGGATTAAAATAGGTCCTACGGGAAATGTAAATTGGCAGTCTATACCCTATTCTTTTGCTACTTTACAGGACCCTTCTAATGCGGGCTCTTTAAATAGCTTTTTAAGTGAATCTGGAATTTCTTTTACGGGAGTTACAGGTGTCTATGGGCATGTTACAGGAATACAAATAGATAGTAAATTATCTCCTGGTACAGATATAGGATTATCTACTGACGGAAATGGCTCTATAGTTATTAGCTATACAGGAGATGCTAGTTTAAATTTCCAAGATAGAGCTCAAGTGGAGACTATTCAAGATATTGTAGGAAGTGGAGATCATACTTCTACAGGATTTATTAGACAGGTTTCTGGTATAAATATAGTTTATGACGATAATGGCTCTAATGGAAGCGGTACCCTTACTTTTGCTTTAAATGAATTAGTTGGGGAGAGCGGTGTTGTTACTAGCTACGATAATGATTCTTGGAAAATAGCTGCTAATTTAACATCCGGGAGTGGCATTGAGATAACAGACGTTGCAGGATCTAAAAGAATTACTGCTACAGGTCTTGCTCTCGAAAGTCATAATCATGATATTAACGATATAAATGGATTTAGTTCTGTAGATGTAACAGACAATAGCATTAGCGGTATTAATAATTTAATCGCTAGTGGAACTGGCATTTTTGACGTATTAGAAATTAATGGCTCAAATGGGTTTGTTTTTCCTAATACAGACGGAAATGATGATCAGATACTGGTTACAGACGGCAGCGGCGTTGTGTCTTGGCAAGACCAGCCATTAAATCATCCTGTTATAGATAACGCTCTTGGTAATACAAGTAATAGTGGCAGAGATTATGTTCAGAATATATCTTTTGACCAATATGGTCATGTTACAGGTATTTCTCTTGGCACAGAGACTGTTGTAGACCATT
>Ga0315315_10006336_pt1 | contig 10940 bp, 11 predicted proteins | sample M140m3416metaG_FD_203699 | JGI IMG/M metagenome (GOLD analysis project Ga0315315, IMG submission 203699) | Ammonia-oxidizing marine archaeal communities from Monterey Bay, California, United States - M1 40m 3416 | ecosystem: Environmental > Aquatic > Marine > Intertidal zone | place: USA... | reverse complement strand
GTTTTGAGGAAAATTCTTTTGTGTTAATCCTGGTTGAAACGAACAATAACAAGTCTTATCATTCCCATTCCAATTACAAAAATTAGTCCTGTTTGTATTTATATCACAAAACTTTAATTCATCTTCCTCTGTAAAACCCTCTTGAATTTTTTCTTTACTATTTTTTTTATAATAAAAGAAAAAGAAAATAACTATTATTACAAACAAAATCAACAAAATAATCATTATATATAAATAACACACAAATTATTTTCTTTACTAAATTATAAATGATTGAAACTTTTCTTTTAGATAATGCAGAACAAATTAAACAAAAAATGAATAACAAAGAAGAACCTTTCCAACCAAGATACTCTATTGTTAATATGATTATCTCATTAATACTCTCATGTGGTTCTGCTTACTTAGCATATCTATGTAATAAACAAGAAACAGAAGCAACCAGATTAGTTTATATGGTAATCGCTTTCCTATTCCCTGGATTATATTTATTATATTTCTTCATAAGATACAGTATCTTAGGAGGAAAATGTGGAGGAAAAAACTCTATGAGTAATATTTTCAGAAAGAGATAAATGGAAATTTTATAAATATAAATTTTATAATTATTTTATATTTTTCACAATCTTCTTTATCTTATTACTATTTTTATTCAACTTCTTCTCAATATCAGTTGAATATCTACATTCTAACAATACAACATTAACAAATATCTTACTAAACATAATACACATATCCATCTCACCCTTTGTTTTAGGATTATTTAAATTTATAAAATTCACCCTTAAATTATAACTTGTATCAGTTTCATTTGTTAATCTTTCTATTTTCTTATTCATACTAATATATTATATAATATTATTATTATATCTGTTCCAAGGGATCTTCTCAACAATATATTTTTTATCCTTCATTAAATAAACCGTTTTATATAAATTTCCACCCATTTGATTAAACCAAACTTTATTTGATGTAGGATAATATACTTCATTTGATGATATAACATCATATATTTTTGTTTGGTTCTTTTTATTTTTATTAACCTCTTCATTATTATTTGTTAAATAATTTATTATAGTATTATCATTTATTCTATTGCAATTCGACTTTCTCGAATTAGACATAGAATTAGTTGTATAATTATTTTTTCTATTCATATATATTTTTGATATATATAAATATTATTTGAAAATATAGTTCTCTCAAACTTAATTAATAATTAAAAGTTCTTGGAATACTAATGTGTATGCTATGTATGAAATTAATATTAAACATAAAGTATTCAAAAAGTTTTCATTTAAAATTTCTCCATTGAAACCGAAGTTGAATGTTTTTCCATTTTTAGATAATTGAACTAAGATTTGGAAAATGATTAATATTACAGTGTATTTATAAACCCCTCTAATTGTCTCCCTATATTTATCATTTGGTAATTTTAATTCAAAAATAGCCATTATATATAATTATTACATATTTTTTTGCGTTATTAATCTACTATAATTCTATTATTTATTTTTAATGGAATATCTAATTAATTTAATTAAAGGTAATAACAATTCATCTAATCAAAAAAGTATTTATGAAAAAAATGAAGATGAACTAACCCTTGAAGATAGATTACAATTAATTAATGAAGATAAAACTTCTAAAAATAATATTATATCCGCTTTATTACAAATTAAAATTAAAAATAAATCTCCTGTTGATATTAATAATAGAATATTTAATGACTTGGAATTCTTTATTGATAATAATAATGAAACAGATGGCTCTATTTACAATAAAATAAATAATACTAAAACAGAATTTGGAAACTGTTATTTGAAATCTATTTTAGAAAAACCTACATATGATACTTTAATATTAAAAGAGAGACAAGAACTACAACAACATTTTTCTAAATTAAGTAATGATGAATTAAATAAAATTAATAATTCTTTAACAAAAATATATGAATTGGAAAATGATATAAGTTGGTTCTGGAATGAAAAAAATAAAAATCATATCGAAGTATTCAATAATATTATATTCCTTAATTACACCGGAATACAAAAGTTTGATGACTTCCTCAATAAAAATGAAATATTACTTTTTATTAACAATATCTATAAAATATTCCTTGGACCAATAACCGCTATATTAACTCCTTTAAGTGCTCTAGTTATACCTATTATTCTATTTGTTTTATTCAGGAAGAAACTTCCAAAAGAAATAAGGGAACAATTAAATTTCAAGAGATTTTTTGGATTAATTTTCTCAACATTTACAAACTTCTTCAAGAGTAATATGGTAAAAATGTTTATAAAAGATGAAAAGAAAGCAAAGATGATTGGTTTTATAGTATCTGGTATTTGGGTTTTCTTATATTTACAAAGTATCTATTCTTCATTTAATATCTCTTTGACTATAAATAAGATAGTAAATTTAATACATTCTAAAATGAATTCTATAAATAAACTTGTTTGTGAAACTTATAACTTACACAAAATTTGTGGAAATATAAATATTATGAGATATATTGGAGAAAATGGGGAATTTATTAATGGTGACACTAATAATATAAAACAACTTTTGAATCACGAAATATTAAATACTGAACCTTCATTGTTCTCTCATAAAGGACGTATATTAAGTAAATATCATACATTTATTAAACTAAAAAATAAAATAGTTGGATTAATGAAATATGTTGGATTAGTTGATTTAATGAACTCTAATTATTGTTTAAAGAATGAATTTAATTATTGTAATACAACTTTCAAAGATGGTGATGTTCCAGAGATTAATTGTAAATCAATCCGTAATCCATTTTTAATTGAAAATCCTGTATCCAATGATGTTAAAATAAAGAATAATATTATTATAACAGGACCTAACGCAGCAGGAAAATCAACCTTTATAAAATCAATAGCGACTAACTTGTTATTATCTCAAACAATTGGTTTATCATCCGCTAAGGAATTAACGATTACACCATTTAATTTAATAGATACATATTTACATATACCTGATGTAAAAGGTTCAACATCTTTATTTGAAACAGAGATGTTAAGAAGTAAAGAGTATATAAATAGAATTAAAGAAGCAGAAGGTAAATCTTTTGTTATAATGGATGAATTGTTTTCATCAACAAATTATATTGAAGGATTTTCAGGAGCATATGCGATATTAAATAAGATGTCATCATATGATAAATCATTATTTATAGTAACTACACATTATACTGAATTGTCGGAATTAGAGAAAGAGAGTAATGGTAAGATTAAAAATTATAAATTTGAAGTTGATAGAGATACATCAAATAATATTTTATTTAATTATAAATTAAAAAGAGGTCATTCAAATCAATATATAGCATTAGAACTTTTAGATAAGAATGAATTTGATAAAGATATAATAGAAAAGGCTATTGAAGTTTCTAAAAAGATAGAAATAAATAATATAAAGCAAAATGTTGTTGAAAAGGAAAAAAAGAAAAATGTTAAAAAAAATGTTAAAAAAAATGTAAAGAAAAATGAAAAATGAGTTTGAATTTTCTTTTTTAAATGTAATATTAGAATATTAAGATGGAGACATATTTAATTGGATTACTCGTTATATTAATAGTTATACTTATTGGCTTAGTATATTTTATGTCTAAACAAGTAAGAGAAAATGATACAAAACTCAAAATTAACATAAAAGATTTAGAAGCACTCCGTAATAAAGTCGCTGAAATGGATGGACTTTTAAACGCACAATTCCACCAAGGAGAAGAAATTCAATTTGATGGCGAAATGTTTGAAAGAGATGAACCAGAATTAATGCAGGAAGGTGGAGTTGATGAAGAAGATGTTGTTTTAGATGATCCTGAATATGATGTTGATGATGAACCAGAAATTGAAGATGTTACAGAAGAGAGTGTTGTTGAGGAAGAAGTTGTTCAAGAGGAAACTGTTGAAGATGTTGTAGAAGAAGTAGTTGAAGATGTTGTAGATGAAGTTGTTCCAGAGGATAGTGTTGAAGATGTTGTAGATGAAGTTGTTCCAGAGGATAGTGTTGAAGATGTTGTGGATGAAGAAGTTGTTCCAGAGGATAGTGTTGAAGATGTTGTGGATGAAGAAGTTGTTCCAGAGGATAGTGTTGAAGATGTTGTAGAGGAAGTAGTTCCAGATGATATTGTTGATGATGTTTTAGATAAAGTTTTGAATAATCCCAAAAAGAAGAAATACAAACAACCATCGAGTAAGGCAAAGGATTATGAAGTAGGTCATCGAATGGAGAGTGATAATGACGGACAAACATATGAGGTTGTAACTGATAGTAGAAACCGTCCAAGGTGGAAGAGAGTAAGTGAATAAATGGTTATTTTAAGTTCTTATATTAAAAAAAAAATATTATTATAAAATGAATGTTTATAAAACAAAATTTATAAAACAAAATTTATAAAATAAAATATATTTATAATAATATAAATGAGTGGAGTTTGTAATAAGACATCTAACAATAAATTCTTCAACTGCCCTCCAAGAATGGATGATGGAAGACATTTCACAGATTACAGACCAAACTGCTATGTAAATGATATGATTAGATATAGTAATAAAGTTATGAGTTCATATGATGCCAGACAATTCCTCCAAGCGAACGCAACTAAGATTATGGCTGTAAATGGTAGATATAACGATATGAAGAATGGTTGTGATGAATGCAGTGCTCCTGTTGTACCAACTGAAACTAAATGTGTTGTAAATAAAAGTTATTCAGTCTGTTATCCAGATGATTGTAATGGCGTTGGTTTAAGATACATAACTGGAAACTTACCAGTAAGACCATACAATCCATCATTATAATAACCAATGATAAGAAGAAGTATTACGCAAATAAAGAGATAAGTATTCTTTTTTAATTTTTTTATTATTCATTTTTAAGAATTATTTTTAACAATAAATATTTATAATAAAATTATCTTGTTATAAATATATGAGTGGAAACGCATTTGCTGGTTTAAGTTTAGGATTGAATTCAAAAAATGTTTTCAAATACAGAGATGAAAAAATGTGTGGAAAATGGAATACTATGCAAAAAACCGTAGGTCCTTGTAAAGTTGATGTCATGATGAACTCCCAAGGAAATGTTGTTGTTACTGGTTCTGTAAATGAAATTTTAAAAGGGATAAATATGGCAAATGCTTTAAATGTAAAATATTGGGCTGCAAGTTGTCCTACTTGTGGTTATAGTTTCACGGGTAGTTGTCTTCCATTTCCAAATGAAGAAATCGCTTTCCAAAAGACAAACAATAAAGGTGTAGCACCAATTAAAAATGGTAAATTCACTTTCAATATTATGTATCCTAACAGTTATATGAAAAATATGGGGAAAGTATATGTTCCACCACAAATAAAACTTCAATTTAGTTCAAAGAGTGGTAATATAAGTGGTATATATGAAGTAACTCTTGGAAATGGAATTCCATTTAGAAGTAGTGAATTACCAAAAAAGAGAAATTGGTTGACAGGACCAATGTTCTACAATAATCCAAATCTTCCAGTTAGAGGACAAGAAGCAATTTTAAGAACATCTGCTTATCCAAGTAAGAATGTAGAACCAAAGAATTTCTGGGGTTCAGTCCCACCACAATAAATTTTGAAATATTTTTGTTCAGTGAATATAATGATAAAAATCTTATTATTATATATATTTATGAAACTTATAGATTTTTTAATTATAACAAGTTTAATACTTTTTATAATATACTTCTTGACATTCTTTGATAAAAAAGTTCAAGAGAATTATACAAATAATCATCGCGAGTCAATCGATTATCATCATTATAATCCATTTAAATCTCATACTATGAAAAGAGGAGAACAAGTTTTTTACAATCCAGGGAAAACAGAAAAGGAATTAGTAGATGCTTTCGAAGCAAATAACTATCCTTGTAACGCTGGTTATCATATGATGTCCGCATTTTGGCTTTTATAACAAATAGAAAATTGAAAAATTAATCAAAGTATTCAGTGTTTCCACTTACTTTTTTAATTTTAATTTTATTGGTTTTAGTTGGTGTCTTAACACCTCCGCCACCTTCTTCTTTTACTTCAACTTTTTGACAAATAGAATTAATAATTTTATCAGCCAAATCCCTATTTCTCTCAATTTCCTGTTCAAGTTCTTTAATTAAATCATTGTTATTATCACAATAATCAACAATCTCTTTTTGAACTTGGAGGGGTGGAGTTAAGATATTAATTGATTTAAGATTTGAACTACTTAATTTTGGGTGAGCCACTCCTGTTCTATATTTTTGAAAATCTATTGTTTTTAAATAATAAAATACATATTTTAAAGTTGTAAAATTATTTATTTTTAATCTATGTACATCTCCTGAACACCAAAATTTATCATTTGTAATATGTAATGAGCCAATTGAACCAGTTCTTGCTGTTAATATAAATTTTCCATCAAATAGAAATTCATTCACATAATCAATAATTCCATTTGCACCATAAAATGGATATATACCTTTTACTCTATTTTTTTTAACAACATCTTTTCCTATTTTAATTTCATCACAAACTTCCCCCAAAGTCTTTTCATTATTCTCAAACTGAATTCTATTCTTCAAATACATTTCATTAAGTTTTTTCAATTGCTGAATTTTATTTTCACTTTCCACAATACATTGTTCGTAAATGAAATCTAATTGTTCCACAATATCTTTTTGAATTTCGAGGGGTGGAATTGGGATTTTAATATTTGAAATATAATCTTTTGATATATTTTTATGGTTAGCACCAATAAAACCCTTTTCTAAAATAATTATGTTTTTTTTTAAGTAATAAAAAATATATTTTGTTGAAATTTCATTATCACATTTATATAATACAGTTTGTTTTGCGGCACTAAATTTTTTATCTATAAAAAGATTACATTTTCCTGAACCATTTGTTCTGTTTTGTATAATATGTAAATCTTCAATATCATAATTATTAACATATAATTCAGTTCTCACACCACCTGTATGAAATTTATATTTTCCTAATTCTTTACCAAAATTAGTTTTATGTTTCTTAACATTTATATCAATATCGCAAACTTCCCCCAAAGTTTTAACTTCAATATTATCAAAATTAAACTTTTCCTCTTCAACTTCTAAATATTCACTATAATTTAATGAATATCCATTTTGTGCTAATTTTTCAATAGGAACTGAAACCAATAATTTAGTTTCTCCTGTTTCTAAATCAAATTGTGTAAAATCAACCTTTTCAGTTGTATGTTCTTTAATAAACTTATATGAAAGTCTTGTTTCTTTATTTGTTTTTTTAGAATATGAACCTTTTGTTTGTAAAACATCAGTTCCTTCTTTCTTCTTTTCAAAAAAGAAAACACATGTTTTAATAGAAGTATGTGTAAATACTCCACCAGGAATATATACAACTTCTTTTAAATCACAAGTCTTCATTAAATATTCACGAACTGACACCAACATTTTTTGTTTACCAAATAATTCTTGACCATTTGGTAGAACAACTCCACAACGTCCATTTATTTTTAACATATAAATAATTGCTTGTAAAAATAAAGGAACAGCAGAATTTGTTTTAATAGGTAAATATTCATTTCTTGGATTAATTTCATCATAATTTAAACCCTTAATTCCAAAAGGGGGATTTGTCATTACAATATCATATTTATTTTGAATAGGATTACGTATGGTGTCCCCCATTTCTAAAACATTAAACATATGTCCTGATGAAATAAGCATATTAGCCCTTGCTAATTGATAAGTGTCTGGTTCTGGTTCTCTACCACCTAACCCCTGATTAGAAATAAAATTCCAATCAAGTTGAATAGACTTTTTATTACTTTCTTTCGTAAAATGTCTCAAGGCAGTAATTAAAAAACCACCAGTACCCATCGCAGGATCAAAAATTGTTTCAATTTTACCATCATGTAAAACATTTGGCTCAATTTTATTCACAATAAACTTTTTAATTAAAGGTGGTGTGAAAAATTGCCCCAATGTTTTACCAGTCATTACATCTTTAATAACTTCCTCATATGCTTCTCCTTGAATATCTACTTCAATATTAGAAAAATCAAAATCAGATAGTTTTTTAAAGATTTTTGTAAATGTTGATGAATGTTTAATATTAAAAAAATTTCCTTTACAAAAAATATTTTTTGTTTTTGGATTTTCAGACAAAATTTCATTCCATAAAATTTCAATACATTTTTTAATATTTTCTCTTTTTATTTTTACTAAATGACTGAATTTAATAAATTCAAAATATTTTTTTTTTGCAATTATTTTATCTTTCTCATTTTTTAATCCATTTAATGGATAATCATAATCCATCATTCCCATTTCATCAATTTTTGGTTCGATTAATCTTAGAACCAAAAAATATGCTAAGTTTCTTAGTGCTTTATCACCAGTAAGATGCTCATTGTCCCTAAGAATATTGAGGCAACTTTTAAACATAATTCGTAAATTTTGAACGTTATTAGACATATTTAATTTATAAATAAAATAATCTTTAAATATTAAAAAATCAATTTTTTTTATTAATAAGAAAATAATTCAAGTATTTCTTCTATATTTTTTTCAATAAAAATTGGAATTTTAATAATATTTTCAATATCCATATTATAGTAATCAATCCACATTTCATTTGGAGGAAACATTTCATCAATTTTACATAATTGTTCGCAAACGTATGCATAATCAAATTGATTTTTTATTTCAATATTTCCATTTTTCAAATAATAGGAACATTTTTCTTTACAAATATCAATATCATAATATTTCCTCTCAATTGATAAATAATCAATCCAATTTGTAAATTGACCTTTGAAAACCAATTCTGGTTCTTCAGGTAATCTATTATCTTTTTTAACCAATTCATAATAATCACTTTTGGTAATTGGTTTAGGATTGTAATTTCTTATTATACTCCTTACCGTTTCATAACCAATCCCATTTCTGTAAAAATTATTTCGAATTTGAATTTTCAATTCTTCATCCACATCAGACCATTTGAAATTTCTTAAAGTAGTCATTTCAATATTGATATTAATTGTTTTACCTCCTTTCGTAGTAATTTTTAATCCTCCGGGTTTGGGGTTTACGATTTTTTTTATTTTTTCATATTGCTCAGATTTAGTTTTATCATCTATATTCTCAGCATCAACGTCTCCTAAAAATAATGTATAACCAAGAATTAATTCAGCAATCTGTTTCTTTTTATCTTCATGATTACTTAGTGTAAATGTATCCATTACTTGACATCTCGTTTTCCCATTATATCTACGTTGTGCTCTTCCTAACTTTTGTAGAAAGACAATTAAACCCCTTTTTTTAACAGGGTCTAAATTAACAACAGTATCAACTTGTGGAACATCAAAACCCTCAATACATCTTCCTACGCAAATAATAACCGTTGGTTTTTTTCTGTAAGTAAAAAGTTCCAAATCATTATTTGATACTTTTGAATGTGAAATCATTAATTCAAAATCCTTCAAATTAGTATATTTAGATACTTCATTTTTACAAGATTTCAAAATTTTTAACCATTCATTAGCGTTATTTGTGTCTTTCGCCCAAAAAATTGCTTTTTTTGTTACTGATTTCCCCAAAATGTCATCAATATGATGAATTAAAATATTGTATTCCTCAGAACTAATATTTTTAATAAATGAAGAAAAAGTAATGTCTTTATCAATTAATGTTTCAACCCAAAAAAATTCAGGTGGAACAATAATTTCCTTATCAATAGCATCTTCAGCACTCATTCGAGAAATGAAACGTATATAATTTCCATCCCCAAAAAGTTCTTTTGTTCTTTTAATTTTTCTTGATTCCTGTCTTATAGGAGTTGCAGAAAAACCGGCTAAAAATTTAAAATTTAACCAATTTTCAATAAAATATGACAACATACTAAATGTGTGTTCAGCACCTGATGAATGACATTCATCTAAAATAATCATTCCAAACTTATTATTTACAATATTCTTATATTTTTCTTTATACATAATACTATCAATATTCGTAATAAGAAAAACAGGTTTATCGTATGATAATTTTTCATTTAATAACTCAATGTCATTCCTATTATTATACCATAATAATAAATTATATTTGTCATAATCTGGCAAGAAACCACTTTTTATACAAATATCCAATTTTTCTTTATTATTTCCAAATTGTGAATTCATTATATCAATCCTTCGTGTAATCCACATAATAGATAAACCACCAGATTTTCTCATAAATTCACCTACCATAGCCAACGCTATTATAGTTTTTCCCGTACCAGTTGGATAATTAACAATTCCTGAATTAATATCTCTATCAATCATTCCTGAAAACGATTTTACACTATCTTCCTGATATGGTCTTAATGTATAAACTTCTGTATTTTTCTTTTTAATTTTAATACCGTGAAAATCTAATTTGTCTAAAACAAAGTTTTTTACTTTTAATGTTAAATTCTCAATTGAACTATTGTCGTCAATCGTAAAATAAATGTCAGAAGACAAAACATTATTACATTCATTAATAATATCTATTCCGTTTTTTGTAATTGATTTTTTAGAAACAAATAATAGAAACAATAACTTCTTATCATTTTTTTTCATATATTTTTCAACTACTTTTGTTGCTTGTGTAAAATGATTAATATCGCGTATCGATGGACTTTTTTCTTCCCATTTATCTTGAATTGTAATAATATAATTACCAATTTCAATATAATGATCTATTCCAACAACAGCACCAGACGCAAAATATTTTTTTATTTTATTATCGTCTGTAATAATCTTATCAACATATGGTTCTAATATATCATGAATAGATGCTTCTAGCCTCCTTCCCTCATTAGTATAAAAAGTTTTTTTATTCATATTTATATCAATTAAATAATATCCTTAAATTTTTATTTTCATTTTTTTTA
>Ga0315315_10006334_pt1 | contig 10942 bp, 13 predicted proteins | sample M140m3416metaG_FD_203699 | JGI IMG/M metagenome (GOLD analysis project Ga0315315, IMG submission 203699) | Ammonia-oxidizing marine archaeal communities from Monterey Bay, California, United States - M1 40m 3416 | ecosystem: Environmental > Aquatic > Marine > Intertidal zone | place: USA... | reverse complement strand
GACCCCAAGGAACTGGTCAACAATACACGCGAAGTGACGGCCGCGTTCCTTGCCGCGGGGATCGATCCCAAGGGCAGCATTATCTTCAATCAGAGCCAGGTGGCGGCACATGCGCAGCTCGCCTGGGTTTTCAACTGTGTTGCCCGACTCGGCTGGCTGAACCGGATGACCCAGTTCAAGGAAAAGGCCGGTAAGCATCGCGAAAACGCATCTGTTGGTCTGTATGCCTATCCCAACCTGATGGCCGCCGACATCATGGCCTATAAGGCAACGCATGTGCCGGTCGGCGAAGACCAGAAACAGCACCTCGAACTGACGCGCGATATCGCGCAGAAATTCAACAGTGATTTCGGCGTTGAATTCTTTCCGCTGGTCGAACCGCTGATCTTTGGCGAAGCGACCCGCGTGATGAGCCTGCGCGATGGTTCCAAGAAAATGTCCAAATCCGACCCGTCGGATCAGTCGCGGATTACGTTCACCGATACGGCGGATGAAATCTCCAAGAAAATCCGCCGCGCGAAAACCGACCCGGAACCCCTGCCCTCGGATATTGACGGGCTCGAGGGCCGGCCCGAAGCTTCCAATCTGGTCGGCATCTATGCCGCCCTTGCCGGCGTGACGTCGAACGATGTTATTCAGGAATTCGGCGGCCGCGGGTTTGGCGATTTCAAACCAGCGCTTGCCGATCTGGCGATCGACAAGCTGGCACCGATTTCGGATGAAATGCGCAAACTGATGGCTGATCCGGCCCACATCGATTCGATCCTTGCCGACGGCGCTGTTCGCGCCCGGGCGATGACCGATCCGATCCTCCGCGAGATCAATGAAATCGTCGGCCTGATTTCGGCCTGATCGCCCTATCATTGGTTCCGACGGGGCCCGCTATACAGTTTCGTCGGGCAGTATCCTGACCGGAATGGTCTGACAACGCTTGCGCCGAAGGGTCGAACGGCGCAAAAAGGCCCTGCCGTCAGACAGTTATCAAGATTCATACCATGCAGATCTACCTGCCCATTGCCGAAATGTCGCTCAACGCGCTGATGCTGCTTGGGCTCGGTGGTATGGTGGGCTTCCTGTCCGGCATGTTCGGCGTTGGTGGCGGATTTCTGATGACGCCGCTTTTGATCTTTATCGGCGTGCCGCCGGCCGTGGCCGTGGGTACGGAGGCAAATCAGGTGGTTGCGGCATCCGTGTCGGGTGCTTTGGCACACTGGCGCCGCGGCAATGTCGACATCCGCATGGGTGTCGTGCTGATGATCGGCGGCTTTATCGGCTCAACCCTCGGCGTCTATTTATTCACATTCCTGCGAGGTATCGGGCAGATCGATTTCGTGATCGCGGTGTCCTATGTGCTGTTTCTTGGCATTGTGGGGATACTGATGGTCGTCGAAAGCGTCAGGGCCTGGTTCCGCAGCCGAAACCCGGCAGCGCCCAAACGCAAGCTCCATTATCACACTTGGCTGCACGGCCTGCCGTTCAAGATGCGGTTCCGCCGGTCGAAGCTCTATATCAGCGCGCTGCTGCCGCTCGGCATCGGCGTTTTCGTTGGCATTCTGGCGGCGATCATGGGCGTTGGTGGCGGTTTTGTGATGGTCCCGGCCATGATCTATCTGCTCGGCATGCCGACGTCGATCGTTGTCGGAACATCGCTGTTCCAGATCGTCTTTGTGACCGCGAACGTCACCTTTCTGCAATCGGTGAACAACCAGACCGTCGATATCGTGCTGGCGATGCTGCTGGTTGTCGGCAGTGTGATCGGTGCACAGATTGGTGTCCGGGTCGGCAGCCGGCTTAAGGGCGAAGAAGTTCGTGTGGCCTTGGGCCTGATCGTTCTTGCGGTCTGTGCCCGCGTCGCCTGGACCCTCGTGGTCACGCCGGACGATGTGTTCTCGCTCGGCATCGGGGGTGGGCACTGATGTCTGGTCTTGCCCGTCTTCTGTCTGTCCTGGTTGTGCTATGCGCCGGCGCGCCGCTTCAGGCGCAGAGTATTGTGGCCGATCTGTCGACCCGCGAGGTTGCAATTTCAACCGGGTTTACCGGTGCCGACCTTCTGTTGTTCGGCGCGACCGAGGGGTCGGGCGATATGATCGTCACCGTCGTCGGCCCGGAACGGGACGAAATCGTACGCCGCAAGGAACGGATCGCGGGTATCTGGGTCAACGGTGCCTCCGTCACGTTTAAACAGGCACCGGCCTATTACCGGATCGTCGCCTCCAAACCCCTCACTGAGATTGCCTCGGAAGAGGTTTTGTCGCGGCTTCAGATCGGTTCCGACAGGATTGAGCTGTTTACCCATTCCAAGCGGCCGGCTGCGTCTATCTTGACCTTTCGCGAAGCATTTATCCGCAACAAGAAAAGACTGCAGCTCTACAGCGAGGATATTTCCGATATCAAAGTTGTTCGCGGTCGTCTCTTCCGCTCAAATATACCGTTCCCGGTCAATGTGCCGATCGGGGAATATCTCGTTACCGTTCACCTGTTCAAAAAGGGCGAGCACGTCAGCAGCGAAGAGACGCCGCTGACGGTCCATAAAGTGGGCCTTGAAGCCAAGATTTTCGATTTCGCCCACAACCAGGCGCCGTGGTATGGCGCGATTGCTATCCTGATTGCCCTTGTGGCAGGCTGGTTGGCGGGTGTCATTTTCCGGAGGGCCTGATCATGGTAGACGAAACCACAACGATACCGGTCGATCCCGCGGGCGACGCCCGGGCGCCGCCCGATCCGGCGCAGCGCAGCGACCGTGTGTTCCTGTGCGTCGTCGACAATACCGAAGAATGCCGGAACGGCATTTACTTCGCTGCCTGCCGCGCACGGCGGACAGGCGGCCGGCTTGCGCTTTTGTACATTATGGAGCCGGCGGAATTTCAGCACTGGATGTCGGTCGAAGAAAAAATGCGAGAAGAGGCCCGCGCAGAAGCGGAGGGCTTCCTTCAGAAATATTCGTCCGAGGTTCAGGAGTGGACGGGCGAATTGCCGTCGCTGTATGTGCGCGAGGGCAAGCCCGCGGAGACAATCCTGGCGTTGATCGAGGAAGAGCCGCGCATCTCGATTCTTGTGCTCGGTGCCGGCACCGACAAAAAGGGACCCGGTCCGTTGGTGTCGTCGATCGGCGGCAAGATGTCGGGCAAGTTCCCGATCCCGATCACCATCGTTCCCGGGACGCTGACGCCCGATCAGCTCGATATGCTAACCTGATCGTCGTTAGCCGGATCAACAATGCTTCGTAATATCTGGTATTTCGGTCTCGCCGCGCGCGATCTTCGCGCCGGTAATCTGGTGCATCGCCAGATTTGCGGCGCCCCGGTCGTGTTCGGCCGCACGCCGGACGGACAAGCTTTCGCATTGCGTGATAACTGCCCGCATCGCGGCGCGCCGTTGTCAGAGGGGTGTATGCGCGGCGACGTTGTCGAATGCTGTTACCACGGCTGGACTTTCGACCGCGATGGGAAGTGCATGTCGGTCCCTGCTCTTGTTGCGGACGACCCCGTCGATCTCGGGAAGATTACGGTTCAGGTATTTCCGGTGCGCGAACGCCAGGGATTGATCTGGGTCTGGTTCGGTGATGGTGATGGTGCGGACACGCTCGCGCCCCATATTCCCGACGTCGGCGATGCGGCGCCGCAAATCGTTCACGAACTCGACTTTCCGGTGAACATCGATCATGCGGTTGTCGGGTTGATCGATCCGGCCCATACGCCGCATGTACATGAATCGTGGTGGTGGCGGCGGCCCGGCGAACGGCGCGACAAGGAAAAGCATTTCGCGCCGACCCCGCTCGGTTTCGACATGACGTCCCACCGGGCGTCGTCCAACTCGAAAATTTACCGCCTGCTCGGCGGCGCGCCGGAAGTACACATCGCTTTTGCGCTTCCGGGTATACGGATTGAACACATCCGGGCCGGGCGAAACTTTTATTGCGGGATGACAGCCTGCACGCCACTGGATGAAAACCGCACGATGACCACGCATATGATGTGGTGGTCGATGGCATGGCTGACATTGTTCAAGCCGGTCGCGATGCCATTTGTCCGGTCGTTCCTTGGGCAGGATCAGGCCGTGTTCGAAAAGCAGGCCAAGGGGTTGAAATGGGATCCCGACCTGCGCCTGACCGGCCAGCCCGACCAGCAGGCCAAATGGTATTTTAGGATCAAAAACGAATGGCAACGAAGCGCCGCCGCCGGGCAGCCATTCGAAAATCCACTGACTGAAACGACCCTTCGGTGGCGTACCTGAGGCGTGACGCGCACGGCTGATTTTCACTATACCGTTTCTCGGAATGCCTAATTTCTGCGCTTTAGCGCCTATCCGCTGAAATTCTCGCTTTGCCGCCGGTACCGATCCGTCGCGCCGATCATCACCAAAAATTAACTCTGAATGATGCAATCAAAAAACTTTCCGCATCCGAAACGAAACCAAAGCGGACGGAATTTCAAAGGGTTGCAATTCACCGAACCCATGGCCCCCGATTACGGGTTGATCTTAACTTTCGCTTAACCCAATTTGGCCGGACCAGACGTTCTTTTGAACGTATGAATTGCGGCGCGCGAAACCAACGGCTATGACCCTGAAATGATTAACGTCCTTACCGAAGCAACGCCGAACCCCGCCACGCTGAAATTCCTTCCCGGCCGTCCGGTGATGGAAACCGGTACAGCAAATTATGCGTCGGCCGGCATGGCGACGGGGGCGCCCCTGGCGCTCCGGCTATTTGGGATCGATGGGGTGAAGGGTGTGTTTTTCGGGTCCGATTTTATTTCGGTCGCGAAAGCCGAAGCGGTGGACTGGCGGGATCTTGAACCGGTCGTCGCGCAGGGCATAGCCGCACATTTCGCCGCCGGAGAGCCGGTGGTGATCGTTCCCGAGGAACCGGGCGCGGCCGCGGAAGACGACGACGAAGTCGTCGGGCAGATCAAGAAACTGCTCGATACGCGGATCCGGCCATCGGTGGCGATGGACGGTGGAGACATCGTCTATCGGGGATTTGAGCGCGGGGTCGTTTATCTGAGCCTGCAGGGCGCCTGTGTTGGCTGCCCCAGTTCGACGGCGACATTGAAGATGGGTGTTGAAAACCTGTTGAAACACTGCGTGCCCGACGTGCTTCGGGTAGAGGCGATTGAATAGCGGATAGACCGCTTTGCGATGGGCCACGGGGCCTGGCCGGCGAAAGAAGCCGACCCGTGAATGCGGGGGCGCCAGAAGGATGGATGAGCAATGAAGAAATCAAAGATCAAACCGGCGGATAAGCCGTCAAAACAATCGGCGAAAAAGGCAACGAACGCCGCATCCACCGCCGGTACTTTGTTTCACAAAGTCGCCCTCGGTGTTGTGATTGCCAGTGCCGCTGGTATGTTTGCGACCGGTATTGCAACGCTGGAACGGCCGGTGAAACCCCGGGAGGCAGCCCAAAAATCTGTCGAAGAGGCGCCAAAGGATGCGAAGATCGTTGTGCGGTTTGCCGACGACCCTGCTGATCCTTCAAACGACGAGCTGATCAAACTCAATACTGTTACAATGGCGGATTCGACCGGCAAACTCTGGGATCTGTTCCGTGAAATTGGCTACGAAATCGACGGCGTCCGAGAACATGGCCGGGTGCCGCGGTTGTTCCTTGCAAGCATGCCTGCGGACCTGCGCGAATTGACCCGCGTGTCCAAGCGCAAGATCACGTTTATCAAGTCAACATTGCCGCTTATTCTCCATGTGAACGAGCTGATCCTCCAGGACCGTCAGCGGTTGAAATCAATCCGTGACGGCATGTCGGATGGCGCCGCCGTTTCCAGCGAAGACAAAGCATGGCTCGAAGATATCGCAGATCTTTATGGCGCCGATCGCCCCGACCCGGGAACATTGCTCAAGCGCGTCGATATCATCCCGCCATCGCTGGCGATTGCGCAGGCGGCGGAGGAAAGCGGCTGGGGTACGTCGCGTTTCGCGCGTGAAGGAAATGCGCTGTTCGGCCAGCGCGCCTACAAGGCAAACAAGAAAGGTATCGTTCCGCACGAACGCGGAGAGGGTAAAGCGTTCAAGGTCCGGGCCTTTGACCATCTGATCGACGGCGTAAAAGCCTACGCCCACAATCTGAACAGTCATTTTGCCTATAAGGATTTTCGGGCTGCGCGGGCCGGAATGCGGGCGGCTACAGGTGAGATCGACGGCTACGGTCTGGCCGGCGCGTTGGAGCGTTATTCAGAACGCGGCGCCGATTATATCAGCACGATCCGTGTCATCATGCGCGCGAATACGCTGAAGGTGTTTGATGGCGCCCGCCTCGGAAAATCTGTGGCACCCGACGCCTGAATTTCCGGCGCTGGATGCTCGGACGTCAGCTTTTCCGGACGTAAAACTGCAGACCGTACCAGCGCCAGCGCCCTGACCGGGTTGGCATGGTGCAGTTGATTCTGGCGCGGCCGCTTGAAAAAGCATTCTCCAGCCGGACCTCGATGCGCGATCCCAAACGTTCCATACGGGCCTTGCCTTGGCCGGACGCATAGCAGGCCAGTCTAGACAACCGTTTTGCCGCATCTCCCAGTACTGTAAACCCCAGGATCGGCGGGTTGTTGTCCAGTGACAGCAACGGGTCCTGCGGTGTGACGTCCGAGACGTTCAGTGGCAGGGCATTGACGGCGAGACGGAAGCGGCTCTCGCCCCCGAAATTCTCGTTCATGGCGAATCGCGGCAGATATGACATGTCGGCATTTGGATGAAGCACACCGGAGTGCTGGCCGAACCCCGCGGTAAATCCGGCTTCCTTCGCCGTTTTACCGACAGCCAGGCTGTATTCGCCATAGGGATAGGCAATGATTTTCGGGGCGCCGCCGAGTTCGGCCGCGAAGCGTGCATTGGATGTCGCCAGGTCGGCGGCATTTAGCGTCGCATTCGACCGTGCCATATGCAGATGCGTATGGGTCTGGCTGCCGATGGTGGCACCGGCTTTCTGCATTTTGCGGATCTGGTCCCAGCTCATATAGCCGCCGATGCCCCTGTCGACCGGGTCCGTCGCGACGAACAGTGTAAACGGCAAACCCGCATTTCTAAGACGGGGGAAAGCCTCGCGGTAGACCGATAGAAAGGCATCGTCGATCGAAATGCCGACTGTGCGCTCGGGCAGTGGTTTCTTCGCACGAAGGCGCGCGATGATTACCGGCAGCGGCAACACCGTATATTGCGGCTTCGCCAGTTCCGCCAGATGGGCTTCAAACTGTTCAAGGCGGATATTGGTCGACGGGTGAACACTTTCGCCGAAGCGGTGATACATCACCACCACGGCCGACCCGGATGTGTCCGCGGCCTGCGACGGCAGCGCAGCCCCGGTCGCCGCGAAGAGCACAAGCGATAATAATCCGTTCCGAATAAGATATCTCATGGCAATTTCCGTCCGACCCCACCGATTCCAATGTAGTGTGGGTCTGATTCTCACCACAACCCTGTTATTAAATGATTTATTGCGCTCAAATTAGCTGAAACGCCCGAACTTAGCCAATTTCAGACCGATTCGCCGTTCTTTGCGCCGGGGGGCATCATAGGTTCCGGGAGATCGGAATCTCCGATTAGGTCGTAATCCCGCGCGTTGAACAGCTGATAATGCCACCATTCGTTGCGGTAAAAATCCCACCCGGCGGTAGTCATTATGCCCATCAGCAGGTGCCTGTTTCGCTGTGCGTCGCCGCCGATGTCCGGATTGCCGTGATGCGACAGGGGCGTAAAGGCATCAAATCCGGTACCCATGTCCAGATCTTCGCCTTCGCTGTCAATCAGGGTCAGGTCAACCGCCACCCCGCGAGAATGCGGCGACCCGAGGCGGGGGTCGGCCAGGAACTCGGGGTCCGGGGTGTGCGCCCATAGGGCCCACTGCGCCTCGGTCGGCCGCAGAGCGTCGAATATCCGGAAGCGCAGACCCAGAACCGCTGCCAGCCTGATGGCTTCCGCCAGGGCGGCGGCCGCATCCGGGTGGAGATAAGCACCCGCCCGCACATATACCGGCGCGCCGGTAAAATTGTTGGCTGTCGCATACGCGATGCCTATTTCCACATCGAAACCGGGCAGGCTGATATCGACGACGGTCATCGGTGCTTCCACTGGTCCTTCCCAAGCAAAGGCGGGTGCGATAGACGATAGGGATGAGATCAACGATAAAGCTAACATGACAAAATCGAATCACCCGAAGCTTTGCCGGGTCTATCACAGCACACGGGGCTGGCCGCTGTGCCACTGACGCTGGCACTTGAGACCAGTGCGGATGTCTGTGCTGCCGCGATCCTCCGCGACGGGGCGTGTCTGGCCGCGCATCGTGTGGAAATGACACGCGGCCACGCCGAAGCACTTGTGCCCATCGTGCAGGATCTCGCCGCCGCGGCGGAAATTGTGCTGACCGACATCGACCTAGTCGGTGTTACGAAAGGCCCCGGGTCGTTTACCGGTCTGCGCACCGGTATTGCCGCCGCCCGTGGATTTGCCCTTGCGGCCGGTGCGGCGGCGGTCGGCGTGTCGTCGCTTGAGGTGGTGGCGCGGGGCGCTGTCCGGACACATCGGCCGACCGCAGCGCTGTTGTGCGTTCTCGAAACGCGCCGGGAAGATTTTTTTGCGCAGCTCTTCGATGTTGCGGGCGAAGCTCAGGCGCCACCCGCCGTGCTGGACAGGGCGGAAGTATTGGCGCTGATTGCGGATACGAGCCCCTTTATCGCGGGCAATGCGGTAGAGCGGTTGCTTGCGGGAAATGATCCGATTCCCGGGGCCTTTCGAAGGATTCCGGGGGACGGTTGCCCTGATCCCGTCGATATCGCAGAACTCGCCGAAGCGATTCAAAACAAAGTAGGGGTGGTGTCGGATACACTGACCCCATTATATCTTCGGGCACCAGAAGCGAAACTTCCGGCGAACGGAGGCCGCCTAAAGAAATGACCGACTACGACCTCGCACCCGTCCAGGATGCCGACATCGGCATGATGTCACGTATCCATACGCTGTCTTTTGACGATGCGTGGACGGGGGTCATGATCCGCCGAATTCTGACAATGCCTGGCGCGTTTGGGATTGTTGCCCGTCACGGACGGCAATGGTCGGTGTCCGGTTTTGCGCTGCTTCGCCTGGCGGCGGACGAATGCGAGGTGCTTTCGCTCGCGGTTGCGCCCGATCGCCGAGGGTCGGGCGTCGGGGCGCTGTTGTTTGACGGCGCGATCGCGCAGGCATCGGCCGCCGGCGCGGAAAAGCTGTTTCTAGAAGTTGCCGAGGACAATGACGTCGCGCGGCGCCTTTATACCAGCCGCGGGCTCGTTCCGGTTGGCCGCAGACCGGGGTATTATCATCGCAAGGACGGGACGACTGCCGCTGCGGTAACGATGTCCTGCCGGCTGGAGGCAGAGGCGATCCGGGCACCGGCCTGATTTTTGATCAATCCGGCATCGCGGAGGCATAAGTCCTTATAATTTATATTTTTTCGACGATAAGCTGAAAGACGATTTCGTCCCCGGCGTCTGTAATCAGATCTGCCGGGTCTACGGAATGTACCCTGTGGCCCAGTTCCGTCAGCGAATCCGGCACATTTTTTAGCGGCTCGGGACCCCGTAAACGAATTTCCAAAAACTCCCCGATATTCATCTTTTCGATCTGAAGCCTTGCTTTCACGAATGTCATCGGACACACGTCTTGCGTGATATCGAGCAAATAGTCAGGGATATTATTTTTTCTATTCATATTTCAAATATTAAAAAAACATTGCGAATTTTAGTGTACAACTTTATAAAGTCGCCAATTAACTTGATATAAGGTATAGTGAATGACTGATCTTTCATCTTCCGGCAACAAGGATATTATTGCCTGTACAGCCGATATAGTCGCATCACACGTTCAAAACAACAGCGTGGCGATCAGCGATTTGCCGATTTTGATCAAAACAGTCCATGATTCGCTGACAGGCCTTACCGGCGAAAGCCCGGCCGAAAAGCCGCAGCCTGCTGTCTCAATTCGGCGTTCGGTGACACCAGATTTCATTATTTGCCTGGAAGACGGGCGCAAGCTGAAAATGCTTAAACGCCATCTTGCCACGGCCTATGGAATGTCTCCCGAAGAGTATCGCGAAAAATGGGGTCTGCCTGCAGATTACCCGATGGTTGCTCCCAATTATGCCAAGCAGCGAAGTTCCCTCGCTAAGAAGATCGGTCTGGGTAAGCGCCGGGGCGGAGAATAAACATTTCGCACGAGGGCGCTCAAGCATTGTGCGGCCATCGTTTTTTTAGACTATACTGTTTTTCATGCCCCCTCCTAACGGCGTGGAAACGTTAATGCCCTCACGGATCGAAGAACTATGCAGAGACAAAGGCCTCAAAATGACCGGCCAGCGGCGGGTTATCGCTCAGGTGCTGTCTGCTGCCCATGATCATCCGGATGCCGAGGAACTGCATAAACGGGCGGTGTCGATTGATGACCGCATCAGCCTCGCAACCGTGTACCGGACCGTCAGGCTTTTCGAAGAGGCGGAAATCCTGGAGCGCCATGATTTTGGTGACGGACGCGCCCGGTTCGAGACGGCTGAAGACGGCGACAATCATCACCATCACATAATCAATGTGCGTAACGGTGCGGTCGTCGAATTCGAAGACGAAAAGCTTGAAGCCCTGAAGCGACAGATCGCAGCGGATCTGGGTTTCAAAATTGTCGGCGAAAGGCTGGAACTTTACTGCGTGCCGATCGGCGACGACGATGAGCCAGAAGCATGAACGCGTTTCCCCACATGACCGGGAGCCTGTAACAGATGGATGGTGCGAAACTCCCTGCAGAGGCCTTTGAGCCGATTCATTTCGGTAATCTCGTTGCGCGCCTTGCCGGGACCGAAGCGGAAATAGCAGCAGCGCAGACATTGCGGTACCGGGTTTTCTATGAGGAAATGTCCGCAATCCCGTCCGAAGAAGTGAAGGCGTCGCGCCGGGATTTCGACCGGTTTGACGAA
>Ga0315315_10006333_pt1 | contig 10942 bp, 10 predicted proteins | sample M140m3416metaG_FD_203699 | JGI IMG/M metagenome (GOLD analysis project Ga0315315, IMG submission 203699) | Ammonia-oxidizing marine archaeal communities from Monterey Bay, California, United States - M1 40m 3416 | ecosystem: Environmental > Aquatic > Marine > Intertidal zone | place: USA... | reverse complement strand
TGAATGACATGCTGTATTTTTGGATGGCAAATTCATCATTATAATTCTTGAATTCCTGACGCATACTTGTGATCTTGCCCTCTGCCTCCACCCATCAATGCATTCATCAGTGGACAAGATTCCCGCTGGGCCTAAGACCAAGGTATTTCTTGGAGTCGCTGTGATAGTCGGCGGCTGTGCAATCCCCGTGTTTGGCAAAAACGAAAAGAGCGGTCACGATTTGTTCAGCCAGGAGAAACCCGAGGCAGTCACTGCATCAATTGAGCAGCTGCAGAGGAAGCACTATTCTCATCAGCAGGCTGGGAGCAAATAAAGATAACATATTCACCAAGTAAGTTGTCCAATCTTCGAGCTGCTGTTTCTTTTGCGTTCTATGATATGGGCACGTATTAGCGTTTCTTCTAACATGATTATACGCAACTTCTTCATTTACACCAAGGCATTACCATGGTGAAAGATGATGATGATGATGAGGCTGCTCGCCGGGCATTCACGGCATTTATGGTGGGCGATGGTGGTAATAATATTTGTTCAGAAGCCTCGGTCGTTTCTCCATTAGCATCCCCCGGTGGCGGTAGCAAGAAGAAGAAGAAGAAGAAGAAGGGCAGAGGCGCCCGCGCTGGGGTTCCTCCGGCTACCGTCAAGTCTCCACCTGTAACTAGGCTTCCTTTGGATAGGCCTGCCGCCGCAATTCAGCACATTCAGCTTTCGTCGACGACCTCCTCGTCAAGAAATGAGTTGGTGCACGTGAAAAATATCGAGAGGCTCCACTGGCGTATGCACCGCGCTTTCTTCGCAATAGTCAAGGATGAGTGGCTTGTTGCTGACGACCAGCTAGAGGCAGTCATCGCCTCGATCGACAATATGAGAGGTCGCTTTCCAATTGAAACGAAAGTATTGGAGAGCATTCGAGCAGACGAAGAACAAGAGGCCAAGAAGCCTTGGGATGGCTATGGTTTAGGATACAGTACGAGACGCGAGCACAATTTCGTTTTGACCGCAGAAGACGTGAAACTCGCCATGGGTCATGACCTGCAACAGCATGAGAAAATGCTATCGGCATGCAGGACTCTCATGGCCAATCTGTCAGAGACTCAGGATGCACTTGGTCGCAAGCTCGACGAGATGGTGTCATCTTATGTACAAAGCAGCAATGATGACTTCCACATGCTGTCTTCTGCACTAAAAGAAGATACTTCTTCCAATTCTATTCCGGCACAAACATTGCTTGAAGAAACGACACACGTCTACAACATGCTAAGTCTTGAACTGTTTCGCAAGCAGTCGCTTTCCCAACTACTTTTCGATTCAATGACGAACGATGTGCTTACGGGCCCGAAGGAACCAATTAAGGACGCAGTCGTCAGTGGAGGAGAGGAGGATGAAAGTAAGTTCAGTTCAAAGAAGGCGTCATCCATGTGCTCCAAGGAGTGGTCTCGTAGGTCGCGGTACAGCTCAATTGATATTGATGCTCTAAACCGTGCGCTTCGGCGCTGTGATCGCAAAACTGAAAAATTAAAGGACTCGCGGTAATATAATTTGGATACAAACAAATCGTATCTAATATATATATAAAGTCGATTTACAGAAAGGGCGTCAAACACACCACAGCCTCTATGGCTGCGCGACGAAGTGCAATGTCATAAACTCTGCTCTTTCCGCAGAATCGAAGAGAACGCACAAGGCCATAATGATTTGCAATTTTCTTCGCCGATGTCTGATCTGTGCAGAGAGCGAGAATACTGCCCACTGCTAGACGACGGGCCACAGGGTCAAAAGGCTCAAAGAGTGGCTTCTGTCTCATGGTGATTTCGAGCAAAGAACTTAAAATGAATGGATCCGAAGCGATCAAATAAGAGTTTTTTTCAGATGTGGCGAGGGTTTCAATAGCCTCCAGTACTGGTAGCTGAATCGAAACGGTATGGCAAGCCATTAGGCGCGCCACTGAAGAGAGGAAGGCTTCAGAATCTACCAAATGTGGGCTGTTGGCTGCAAAGCAAGCTTGCTCCTTGATCGCCCTCGAAGCCCACATGGTCGTCTGAGTAGAAGTACTGGCTTTAACCACAGTAAGTATGGAACGCAATAGTCCCGAATGACAAGCACTTTCTTGTGTGACGTACGTTGCCAATTTCTTTAGACACAACGCCGATTGTGTTGCAGTTTCGCCGTCTCCAAGGCCACCACAGGCGAGGTATTTGAGGATATGAACAACATCGTCGTGTTCTGCCATGAACTCAGCAGTGTCTCTGCATACAAGATTTGCAGTGGAATGCGTGGCGTTTACGCACAGCTTCTCGTCTTGGGTAAAATCTTGGGCAACCTGTAAAAGGCGCCGCAATAGGAGACCGTGCTTAAAATACACAAGCAATGTTTTGGTCTTAGGTGGTGCCGCTGAAAGATGCATCATTATATCCAAGGTGTGGGATAGGACACCTTGGTTCTTATCAATCATGAGATTTGACAGAGATATTAGACAGGGTAATTTCGAGGCGATTACATGCTTGTTCTCAGAGGACCAGGCTAGATTGGAGATAGTCCTTGCTGCATCTCCTCGAATTTGATCTGGCAAGCGACTTTCGGTGATATCAAAAACGCATTCGAGCACGCTATCAGATTGCGCGATGATAATTTTGTTGGGTATGAAGCGTGACAAGGACTGGAGAAGTATAATGGCACAATGCACAACAGAAGTGCATGAAACTCCTCTGATTGATTCTACTAGAAAGGGAAGCAACTTTTCGTGATGAGATATTGCTGTCAAATCCATCTTGAGCCCAGCCCAGCGCCCAATCAGCGCTTGGCATTCATTCACAAGCTTTTCATTTCCAAGTCTGAAATTCATTTCGACAAGTAACAAAAGAATCTGCAAGATATCAATCCCAATGGTGTGAAAGAAAGCAATTGCCTTCTCGTCAGAACATCGAAATACCATATTTAGAGATTTGGTGGCATTAAAGACCTGCTTGGAATCGTAGCTTGCTCGAACTGATTCCCGAAGCGTATGGTAAAGCATTGTAGCCGCTCCAGCATCGATCTCTTGGTTGTGAACCATGGTTTCTGCGTGGTCAAAGGCGGAAGCTGTGCGCTCAAGAACATCTGCAAGGACATCTGTTCTTGCTATTATTGTCCACCAATATCAAGTAAGGAGAACACACACCATACAGTTTGTTGAATGAGATAAATTTACTAGACAAGCGCGAAGAGAAGACATAGAGACACAGCAAAAAAGGCTCAACTTACTGCTTGGCAAATTTTCGTCTTCGGCATTCTGCAGGGGAACGAAGAACTGGAAAGGTTCAAATTCCTCACGAAGACTTCCTTGGGTTGGAAACTTAGTCATAGACGAAGTCAAACCTCAGTTATGCAGAGGTGGATGCCGCACGCTGGTTGTGGAAGAAAGGAAGAAAAACAGGTCTTGCTACTTCGATCGAAACTTTCAATCATTGGCATTTTCAATTATTATTTCTTGAAATTTTTTTCAGTCACGCCTTCAATTATTATGTATGTAATTGATTCTCACATTTAGCGGTATTCTTCCATGTGCAAAGGTTTCATGTTATCTTGAGCACGTAAATAGCTAAATTAGAAATAAATATCTTTCGCAATTGCCTCTCGGGTCAAGAATGTAGAGCAATCGCCCAATCGTCCCACGGGTTACAGAACATCCAGGATCCCGCGGACCACTATACTCCTTAAAATGATTGATATTCAAAGTGTTTCTTCACGACATCTTTCCTCAATTGTGTCACAGGTGTGAATCAAAGTGCTTTTACTGAGAGGTCGTTATTCCCTGCGGGAAAGAGGTTTGGGGGCAAAACCAGGCCCAAATCGTGGTATGAGGGTGATTTTCCAGATATCTGACCGCCCCCTAAACACACTAAGCCACCAGAACCCACATAGAGCGCTGATGTTTGTCCTGGAGTTATTGCCCGCACTGGGGTATCGAACCGGATCAATATTTGTGATTTACACTGGTCCCAAAATACTGAACATGGCATGAGAGGCTGCAAATGTCGAGTGCGGCACAAGGCCAACATGGACTTTCCTTCAATGAGAGGAGGAGGCATCGAGCCGCCGACCCAGTTGAACGACTCTGCCTTGACATATAATTCTTGAGAATACAAGGATGGATGGTGAGTATCACCGCAAACGAAAATGGTGCCGCAATCAAAGTCACTCCTGCCAGCAACGAACCATTTTTTAGAGGCTCCCGAGATCTTGGCGCCTTGGCCGATTGTGAAATGAGAAGCTCCCTGGTGCCTTCCAACAATCTAGTGCCAGATGAGGAAAACGCAAAAATTATTCCAAAGAAAAGAGAGCATAAGATGAACGCAGCAAAGGTAAACAACAGGAAATATTGTTGCGATTAGTCGCGGTGAAATCATGCACCACATCAAACTCACCTCGCCCGTATCAACATCGACAAAGTCTCCCGGCAAAGCTACAGAGGGCAGATATTGCGAGATGAAGGCCTGAAAGTTTCGCTTCCCGACGAAGCAGATCCCCATGCTTTCCTTTTTCTTTGCCGTCGGTAGGCCGGCCTTCTCCGCAATTTCTCGCACAGTTTTGTCTATGGACTGGTCCTGACCAGTGCCTCTCGACGAACACGAAACCTCGCCTTCGGACTTCTCGCGCACACCTCGACTCAAGGACGGCGTTTCCCGAGCCTCCAGTTTCCCCGTCTTTTTCAACCCCCCGAGAGGGAATAAAACATTTTTAAACGCGTTGCCATTGACCCCACAAAGAAAATAAGACTGATCCTTGCCCAAATCGGCCGCAGCGAGCAGCAACGAGGGTAGATTCTTCCCAGTAATCGAGACATTCAGTCCCGGCCCCCATGAGGGGAGCCAGTCCAACTCCGACGAATCGCAGACGGCCTCCTCGACCAGCTCAGGCATAGTACCGATGGCCACGCGACGGCGATGCCACAGCCTGGCGTAATGTCCCGTAGCAATAGATTCTGCCCCCAGTGTGTTCATGGCATACTTGCGCATGGCGCCAAATTTAACTATGGAATTGCAACCCACTGGCAATATTTGAGCGCGAAAGTAAGGGAGAAATAGCGGATACGCGTGAGGGCTAATCTGAGCACCGCGAGAAAAGAGTCAATAAGATGAACGGTGCGGTCAAAATTCACGCTTCACAATTGAGTCGCAATGAAGGCGCCTGCCGCACGCACCATCGGGATTTGGCATCTTCCCCTCGGCGACGCCCTCCACGAAAGGCTCGAAGACACCGGTCCAGTACTCGGCGGCAAAAGAGGCTCGGTGCATCGGCAAACCAAGGTGATCACACGCAGCCCTGGCGTCGGTCGCCTCCCGCTCGGTCTGAACGCAGAAGCTGCCGGATCTGCGGGATCTCCCGCCATCCCATGCAGAGGAGGAGGGGGAGGATTTGGACCCTGACCGGGGATCGGGGTCCTCGTCGGACGCGTCCCAGTTGCTCATCTGAAAAACGATGCGATGGCGGAAAGTTGGCGGCAATGGATTGCGTGAGTGGAAAGAATGCATCTCTGTCCAATGCGGACCTCGAGAAGTCAATGGGCGGCCTCGAATCGAGTCCGCACCTGACTTCGTGGCCTCGGCGCCTGTCAGTAAACTACCTGGTACTCCTTACGCATGAAATGAGTATGCAACGATATGAGCTTGTATTTACGCACATGGAGCCCAACAATTTCGGCATTGGGGTGAGCACATCGCAGGAGGTGGGCAGACACAGACGAATCGACACCCCCGGACATGGCCACCACGATGCGCCTACGGGTGGCGGCGGCCATCCTGGCTGGTGGGTGTTTCTGTGCTCCTTCTATGCATACAGTATTTTTATTTTGACAAAAAGGAGAAATCAGACTTGATTGAGCCTGGTAGGGAGCCGGTAGCCTGCTTGCTCTCTTCAATGGCGTTGCTGGATCTATCAATCGGGATATTATATACGACGTAACAGTCAATTAAATTTATATACTCTCTCGTATATTGTTTCTAAGGCCTTTCATGCTATGCACATATGTACCAAAGGTTTAAAAAGACTCAAAAAAATATCGCCGACAACAGCGCCAGACTGTGTAGTGCATGTGCGAGGGGGGCGGGGGTTCTGGGCTCTCGGATCTCGGCTTAATCGTTGGGGCTCCCAACCCCGCTCTTCCTTATTCTTCCACTCGACTCGCCCGACATCTAGTTACCCCGAAACCCAACCGACATAATAAATCACAAAATGGGGGCAGCCCTGTCACACTTCACGACGTATCTCGCCAGTTCCCTGTGCGGGGGCTCATCCCGCAAGCTCATTGCCGGCTGGTGGTGAGTGCATTATTCGTGCGGGCACACACAAATGATATATATTATGATAATATATATATATATGATGGCAGGATAAATGCTGCTGGTCTGACTGGTCGACCAGCAGCGCGAGCCTTATCAGTGCTTGCGTAGTCTATGTATCCAAGGCGATTGGTGCTCCTGGTGGTCGTCTGTGCGAAATCTACGGCCTCAGGATCTCCGTCTAACACCCTTCCTCCCTTCTCCACCTTTTAGGTACTCCATCCTCGCGCTCTCCCTCCTGCTATCCTTCATGACCTTTTGGACGGCGTCCACCCGCGGATCATACGAATCATTCTCCTCCATGTGGTCATGTCTGCTGATAGTGGGACTGTGCGTCGGCGGCACCATGGTCATGCGGCGCTACCACACCAGCATAGCCGTCGGTCTCTTCATGGGGAGCGTTGTCGCCACCGCACAGCTCTTTTTCCTCCTCTTTCTTATCTACCTCGGTTATGCCTCTGACCGCCGATCGCAAGGCCTCAACACCTTTTCGGAGACGCTCAGCGCTTTTTTCTGCCTAGTCCAATGCATTCTGCTCGGGAGCTTCGCTGCCATACTCGGAGCCCACCGGAGCCAGATCCTTGACAAGCCATCGGAGACATCCGTTTCGCTGGCCGGGACGGGCGGCGAGAGCATGTCCGAGCCGTACGCACCCCCCACCGACAATACCTTTGCATAGATTCAAGAGGACGAGGGGGTTTAGCTTTGAGCCTGGTTTGTTTTACGTACGCAGCAGCAGCATCGATTATATTCTTGCGCTTGGCATCGTATCTTGGTTCGCCCTACACTTATGACTTCTGGGAGATGCATTGATCCATTACTTGTTTAGGTGTAGGTGCTGAATCAAACAAGATCACCGGTGGTCAGGAGCACGCAACGCAGGAGCAGGTGCCACCGCGTTGCCTTCCGACCATCAATGCAATAATTCTGGCCAAGCGAGCGAAGATCCAAAGAAAATACCGACCTTCTCTTTCTCATTATTTAATTTGCGCAATATTCGCATCTGAAACTCTCCTTGTCTACTAGTACGGCATTCCAATCGATTGTCGCCCAGCTGCGGACAAGGAGGTCCTACTCTAGAGGATAATTCCTCTTTCATACCACCTCGTATCAGGGATGATTGGATGGTTCTTAGATTGTGTCCGGCGTCCGGCATGGTATATGCATACTGCTTGTACATTTAGCTAGGACATTTTAGGGTAGCTTCGTACTGGCTGGTACATTAGGTAAAAAATGCACATCATGGATACGAGCTAGCTAGTATATGTGTGTATTATTACTACTTAGTATTATATTATTATACATACATGACGTATGTTTATATAATAATATAATACGAGCGTATTATACTTAAAGTGGTAACATAATACTCCCACTAGTATTATACTTTGGATGTGTATCTATACTACGAGCTCGTAGTAACGTAATATTACTAGAGTACTAGTTATGCTTACAACAAGTAAATGTACTGCTAGGGTAGTATGCATTTATTATAATAATATATTATGCATAATATTATGCATACTCTAGCTAGAGTATAATAACATGCATCATACTACGAGCGTACTACTCTAGTACATCATGTATGCATAGAATTAGTACGACGCAATCCGTCATTGCAAGATGGCTTATCGCCGCATCGGCCGCATCGCGGATTGCGATGAGATCTTCCTGATTGCATTCTTTTGTACCTCGATTTCTCCGGCCGCTTGCACAGTCCTCGTTCTCAAAACCTCGCCAACAATACTCTCCCTTTCGACTGCATTTCCCGCCGCTGCCGTTTTCTCTGCCCCCCCCCTGCTTTCCGTCTAGGGGAGTGGATCGCAAATTGGGCCGCTTCTTCTTCCCGACGACGACTTGACTTGACTTGACTTCCCCGAAGCAAAGTCTCATCATCTCATCATCAGTTTGATATAAAGATTCTATTAAGTTTAGGTGTATTTGAGGTGAGTTGAATAAATTTGCTTCTCTCGTATTACTCATACACTACTAGCTAGTACGTGGTGTACTAGAGTACTACTAGAGAGTAGTAGTATGGATACTACTACTCCTACTACTAGCTAGTAGTACAAGTGTAGTATGCATACTATTCTATGCATAGTATGCATACATAATACGAGGTAGCTGTTATTCATACTCTACTAGTAGAACAATGCGAAAAGAGCCTACTCGGAGTTGGTAGACTAGCTAGAGTACCGGCTTGTGTTAAGTGCTGCTGACGTTTTCTTTATCGCGGAAGATTCCTTCGTTCGTCTCCCGTTGCAGTGCCGGTGACGAACGAACGCCCTGCATGCGCGAGGGAGTGTTTTCGCGCGCTTCTGGAAAACATTGGCATTCGTGAAAGGAGTGCGAAGGGTGGCAACTGCCCGGCTAACCGATACAAGAGTATTCCCTTTGCACACACACCTACTTATTTACCCCCGAAGAACACTCCCCAGCTCTGTCTAGGGATCTTCTTTCGCACAACTCGCCGCCTGACCGTTCCTTTATTTTTTCTCTCTTTCACGACTGCGCACGACCTGACGATTCTTGGACTAGTGTTCGGTGAATCTATCTCGTCCGAGTCTCATCGTCACACCAAGCTCGGGCTTTCGGAGGATGCCGTCCCAGTGATCGAGATGCCGCTAGTTTAGTTGAAGTGAATCAACACTGCTACTACTGGTAGAAGAACCGTAGGGAACCGTTCGTCCGACGCCACCCGGAACCAAAGCATGGCGACGCTAAAGTCCCCCTCGAAGCTGGACGGCGACATTAACAGCAATGGGAATGTCGCTAGCTTCCTCGGTTCGCAGTCCGGCGATAATGTTGGTCATCAGCAGGTACAGCAGCGGGCGGCACCGCAGAGCGGATGGGATACCGTTACGTCAGGGCGCGATCGTGATCCGCACCCTCACACGGCGACTGAGTCCGCTGTAGACGCCTACGCCAGTCGGGTCTTGTCCAATCGGTCGCCCCCAGAGACGTGCGTTGAGCCTAGTCTGGGCCCCTATATCACATCCATCCTCCGCGGGTCGCTCGCTACCTCGGCTTCGCTTGATATCGACGTGCAGTCGGAGATTACCGAGTATGACAGCCTCATGGAGCTCCTTGAGGAGCACTGCTCCTTGACCGGCGACGTTGCTCGGGGGGCCCTGCGGAGCATTGCCGTCAGTGTCCAGACAGGCATCGTCGACCCCTTTGGAGAAGATCCCGTGGTTGGATCTTACGGCGCTTCCAGTCTGGGTGGCTTTTCCAGTTTTGGAGTGACCGGAGCACCCGATGGTTCCTCCCTAGGCGCTCTCGCATCATCAGCCTCAAGCTTCGGTGGACGTGCTTATCGTTCGTCCAGCATGGGCGGCGAGGATGATGCTGTTATGCTGCTTGGCCAGATGCTGGAGCAGGGGAACGTAGGCCTAGGCGAGGTTACTGGCGTGGGCAACGGGCACTCGCCCGACCGACATGGCAGCGGCTCGTCGTCTGGATCGGGCGAAAGCGCCGAGCAGCCTCTGAACGACAACCTGTCGGCGTTTCTGCTCGATGAGGATATGCCGGCATTATCGAATGGAGACAGACAAATCTCCCCATCAGTAGTCCCTCATTCCCCCTCTGTTGCCATCGCTGTTGCAGTGGATGGACAGGAGCAGAAACAGCGCCCCACTTCTGTCAATCTGAGAAGGACGCCTGGTTCAGGGCGCGAGAAACATGCTAATGGTCTTGGCATCGCTGCTCCGACATCATCGGGATTTCCTTCTCTCACCCCCCTCAAAGAGGACACTCTTATCCCCATGGATCTGCTTGGTGCATTGGACGACCCTTCTACACCATCCAGGGTCGAACTCGGAAGCTCGGAAGAGGAAAAGGAGGTCGTTTCCGACGGCATTGTTGTAAGCAAAGACGGGTGGAACGAGCAGTCTGAAGCTGCCACCGTTGGCCCCGAGCAATTCCCTTCCATCACCGAAGCTGCCTCCACTAGTAATCGGAATCATTCTAACTCACCTATTCCCAGCAATCCCTCCAAGAAGGGAGTCAGGGGCAGTAAAAAATCGAAGAAGGCCGCAAAAGATCTTGCCGCAGCGCTCTTCGTATCCTCCCGCTCTCGCTCTAACAGTACTATCGCGGAAAAGTCCCCGATGCTCAAACCCATGGGCGCGCCACAAAGAATGGTGGATGGGGACGCGGTAGGCAGGGGCAAAGGCGCTAGCCCTGATCCTTTCCTAAACCATCAACTGGCCTCCGCCGCAGAGATTCTTCTGTCAATGAACGGAATGCTTGGAGAGGATGCCGCCTACGAGGCTGCTCTCGTCGCCAACGCAGACATAAATGTGGCTCAGTACGTTATCGATGGAGCCATGTCGGCTCCACCTGTCTGCCGCCACCTCCTCAACGGTGGGTGCTACCGGAGCGACTGTCACTTCTCGCACGACGTCGACGGCCACACGTGTCTGTTTTGGCTGCGGGGGCGTTGTACCAAGGGCGACCAGTGCCAGTTCCTACACGGATTTTGCGAGAAGCTTCTAAAGGGGATGAAATCTGACTTTCTGCCTGGTAATGCGGGGAGTAGCGGCGAGCATGCCTACACTTCTGGCGGTCCTTCCTACAACACAGGCCAGCCGCAAATCAAGACGTCCAATCTGCTTGAGCGCAAT
>Ga0315315_10006332_pt1 | contig 10944 bp, 10 predicted proteins | sample M140m3416metaG_FD_203699 | JGI IMG/M metagenome (GOLD analysis project Ga0315315, IMG submission 203699) | Ammonia-oxidizing marine archaeal communities from Monterey Bay, California, United States - M1 40m 3416 | ecosystem: Environmental > Aquatic > Marine > Intertidal zone | place: USA... | reverse complement strand
CTTTTGGTATAGTTGGGAGTATAATTTCAGTTGCGTTTGCAGTTTTATGGCTGGTTTGGTATAATATTTCTACGTGTTTTTCGTATAGTCCCTGTTTCTGTTTGTGCTGCTGGAAAGGTACAGGTACAAGGCACCCCGACAAATATTACTGTTGTGGCGCCAAATGCAGTAATATGCAACACGTTAAAGATTGTTCAACGTGTTGCATTCGTTACATCGGGAAATTGAAAAAAAATATGATTGATAATGAGTTGGCGAAAAGTGAACCGCCGGACTCGGAAGAGGACGAGTCCGATAAAAAAACGGATAAAATATATATAAACCAACATTGGAACCATAGTGAATATGACAAATATTACGACCATATAAATTTTTAATTGGTTTAAATTATTTTTATCTACATAAATCACGCATGTCTAAGAAACACGTTTTAAATACGATTTAAGCAGTTATTTCTTGCACGGGCACTTTTTTTTTAGGACGCTTGTAATGAAAATACAACACTATCAAAATAATAGATTGTATACACGAGACCACCCCCATGGTTATAATTGGCATGTCGTCAATAGTAGCCCCGTGAGCAATGTAAAATGCATAGCTTACCGTCTGGAAAAGCATAGACACCAAACTTAACCCAGAAGCATCCTTAACCCTGATCAAATACACAATCTGTGGCAATTTATATAAAAGAGACAAAATCGTGGCAACCCATCCAAAAACAAGCATTTAATCATTAACGTGTCCTTATATATAAATATGCAAACGTTAATGAATAAATATTATTTAAGCCGTGTGGCAAAATGAATATGTCTTTAAAAAAAAAAGTTCAAGACAACCCGGACGGAGAGTCCATAACATCGATGAGTACACTTATGGCAGTTTTCACCTACATGTTAGTAAACAATCTGGACGAAAAGGACAATCCTCCCCAACCAAAAGTTAAAAGAAACAAAAAATATACAAACAAGACCCACGTGAAATATTCGAATAAATACAATCAAAAACACCGGCGGGACAAAAGGCAGTCGATGAATTATAAAAAGTAGTGAAAATGTATATATATATAAATTCTTTTGTATAAATGTTTTTACCAGATGTTTGTTGGGCTCATATTCACAGTTTTTTAAATATTAAGGAATTTTGTTGGCCAAATAAAGTAGAACAACTATTACGAAACAAAACATGTTTTGAAGTACGCCGCCACCGAGCAACGAAATTACACGGACTTTTTCACAATATATACCAAAGATATTGCGTAGTAGCCGGATGTACCTCGTCCAGGGGTGCGTTTAGAGACTTTATTGTTTCACCATATTGTGTTCAACATGCGTGTGAATGGTCTTGTCCGCGCGTACTGTATTTTAGGACTTAACCTAACTCGTCACGCGTCGGAATATCATAAATGGGGTCAATGGTTGACCTTTGAAGGTCAAACTCTTGGACAATCTGTCTTTCGATGTACAACGGTTTAAAATCGCGGAAGTGCGTTGTTCCTTTTTTGCGTTTGCCAATATAATAATTATCGTCTGGAATGCCATATACCGGTTCGATAATACCCTCCGCCGACACAGATACACATTCGAAGACACCCAAATGGCCAACATAAACATAAGGCGTTCCGTGAATAGACCATACGGACATTTCTTGTAAGGTGGTTTGGCATGTCTTTGCTCCTCGCCAATTTCCCTGTCTTTCTGTTCGATAACGAAATGGTTTCATCGTTTTATATTCAAGTGTAATTTTTGGAGGTTCGGACCACTCGACCATTGGAATATCAGCATCATAGTACCAATCCATTTCAAAGGGTGAAATAATATCCTTATTTCCGGTTTGCTCAAAAAAGACTTCCCAGTTGGATCCAGATTTGCGCAAAACTTTCCCCATGTAATAGTCGTCCTCTGTGCGATCGGTTTCCTCGATAACTTCGGGCGAATATTTGACCATAATAAGTGTGCCACGTTTCCAACCCATTTTGAATGGAATATCCTGCCATTGAACAAGTTCATCAAGGGTGTCATCCTCGTCAGAACTTGGCTCTTCTTCAGAATCTGAATCATTTTGTTCTTCTTCAGAATCTTCTTGGTATTCCTCCTTTCGGGATTTGTTTTGAGAATGAACCCAAAAAATAAAAATAAATACACAAATAATCCACAACATGTTGTTTATTTAATAAAAAGATGTTAAGTTATATATCACATATTCCTAATTTGTGTTTAATCTACGTTTTCGAGAAAATGGGCATTGTTATGGGCGAGTGCGACTGCTTCGGCTTGCGCGCGGTATACAGCCTTGAACTTGTTGTTTTCTTTTTTTAGGAGATTGTTTTCAGCAGTGATTCGAGCGACGTCTTGGAGCAATGACTGGCGGTGTTGGTCTGAAGTCACAGATAGTTTTTGAATGCGCTCCAGTTTAATCATCTGGATCATCATGTTAGTCATTGAAGCCATAATAGTTTGGTGAAGTGCATTTAGGCGCTTGACTTCGCCGCCTTCGCGAATATATGTTTCGATCGCGTTTGTAATATCCACCGTGGCCTCTTTTGTTTGATCAAATGCGTTGTTTCGACATTTTATGTGTTTTTGAATCGTTTCGCGGCATTTTGCGAGTTCAGCGCGTTGTTTATCGTCCTGTGTAGAGAGATGACGAATGTCATTTTTTAAAACAATCTCGTTTTTATGATATGTGGCCACTGCGCTTTTCAGGGTTAAAATGTCATGTTCTTGCTCCGAAACTTTGGCAGAAAGAGTTTTTCTGGCATTCTGAAGCGAATCAATGGAGTTTAGAAGATTTTTTGCGTCGGTGGCGGTCTTGCCGGAGACATAGTTGAAAAACCCCCCTTCGAACTTGCGTTTTTTAGTGGACATGTTTCTAAAATGTTACGTCTAAATTTTATGTCTAAAATTTACCTGTATCCCTTCTATTTTTCCTCTGTGGGTTTTCTACGAGACCCCACTGGCTAAACTTTTAGAAACCCCGGTATAAATCCAGTTGGGCGTTAGAGACTTAAAAAAAAGCCAGTATAAAAGCCAGTATAAAACAATTTGTTTAACGAATATGTTGTTTTAAAAATGTGATAGTGAATATTGACAGGAAAAAATGACGATCTCTGTTGCTCTAACTCTTGAAGTTGTTTTGTTTTTGTGAATGTTTGTTTTGTTATTTGATATATTTTAAACCAGTTTGTCGCATTATTTATGATTATATTTTTTTTAGAATGTCATGGTGAATATTAGCAGAATAAATTAAGTCTCGGAGGGTTTGAAAGCAATTGTTTTCCCCCCATTGTTTAGAACATTTAGAACATTTAGAACATGAAAATTATACGTGCAGTCTTAAACGTGCAGTCTTAAACATTATCAAGGTATCCTCGCTGGCCTTAAAGAGGCCTCGCTGGCCTTAAAGAGGCCTACCAATCGCACCAGAATGCGATTCTACATCATTTGGTCTGGATTATATAATCCGGCCTCGCCATCTTAGCTCAGTCGGTAGAGCGCGCGCCTTTTAAGCGCGTGGCCGTGGGTTCGATCCCCACAGATGGCATTCTCCAAGTTCAACGTGTTCCACTTCCTCGTTAGTCTAGATGGTTAGGATACTCGCCTTTCACGCGAGCGGCACGGGTTCGAGTCCCGTACGAGGAACCAAGCTCTTTAGTGTAATGGTAACACGCCGGTACTATATACTCACCGGTAATGCAAGTTCGATTCTTGCAAGAGCTTACCGTCCAGCATGACGTTATAAACTGTTAGCGATAAGGGATCTTATCATATTATGATAACAAGCCCTAAAAAAATTGCGAAGAACACTTTGGCAAAGTATAAAAAGCAAGTCCGAGTCGATAATTATAATTAGGCGATGGGCGCTTACAGTCCTATAGTGTAGTGGTTAGCACATCGGTAGTTTAAACCGAAAACGGATGTTCGATTCATCCTAGGACTTGTGGTCGGGACGCCGGCCATCGACTTTCGCACAAAAGAAAACCTTAAGTGTTAAAACAATGCAAAGTCGTTAAAAGTAATACCACAGACGTGTGGGGGCAATGGAATGCGCAACTTTGCTCTTACGCAACTTTGCTCTTAATACCACAGACTGCGTGCGCGCGCGGCGATATCTCCAGCTGGCTTAATATAAATCCTCGTGTCGAGTGACGCAGGTATGTCTATTGTGTCTAGGGATAAGACACGCGAATAGAATCCGCTCTGATAGTGAAATGGCTATCACGTGGGTCTTTGAAACCTGAGTTCGGGGTTCGATCCCCCGTCGGAGCATATTGAATCCATAATTCGTTTACGGAATAGTCATATAAAAATGGTACACAGAAGTGAGTTCCGCCCTGCATGGCGTTAAAAGGCCTTTTCTCTTTGTTTTTGCATTTATGAACTAACCCGTGCTCTGGCATCACGTTAAAAGGCCTCTTTGCTTGGTTAGCTCAGTTGGTTAGAGCATCCGACTGTTAATCGGGGGGTCGCTGGTTCAATCCCAGCACCGAGCGTGCCACTTTGCCCGAGTTGGTCTAAGGGGGCAGACTTAAGATCTGCTGGTCTAATGATCGCATGGGTTCGAATCCCATAGGTGGCACATTTTTTAGCTCTATACGCGAGTGGTATAGCGGGTGGTCATAAGAACCACTGTACATAGGTTCGATCCCTATTGGAGCTTTGATCCCGAGCAGGATGTAAAAAGGCTCAATCGCATCGTGGTACAGTCTGGTAGCACATTGGTCTCATAATCCAAAGGTCGGGGGATCGAAGCCTCCCGATGCGTGTTATATTTTTTAGCTCTATACGCAAGTGGTTTAGCGGGTGGTCAATAAAACCACTGTACATAGGTTCGAATCCTATTGGAGCTTTGATCCTGAACAGGATGTAAAAAGGTTCAATCGCACTGTTGTACAGCCAGGTAGTACATTGGTCTCATAATCCAAAGGTCGGAGGATCGAAGCCTCTCAGCGCGTGTTATATTTTTTTAGCAGCTTAGCTCAGTGGTAGAGCGTCGGTACTTTTAAACCGAAGGTCACGAGATCGAAACTCGTAGCTGCTTTGGGCTTTGCCCTCAATCGCATCGTGGCGCAGTGGAAGCGTGTTTGGCTCATAACCAAAAGGTCGGAGGATCAAAGCCTCCCGATGCGTGTTATATTTTTAGCAGCTTAGCTCAGAGGAAGAGCGCCGGTCCTTTTTAACCGGAGGCTGCGAGATCGAAACTCGCAGCTGCTTCAGTCTAATAGTGTAAAAGATGCACGTTGGTAAAACGCTGGCCTAAATAGCCGGTAGTAACCGAAAGAACAGGGGCAGTACCTGTTTAGACTTTAGGGCAACCCGTTATAGCTCAGTTGGTAGAGCGGTTGACTGTAGATCAATTGGTCACCTGTTCGACTCAGGTTGACGGGATCTATAAGGGTTCGCAAGAACTCATGTCCCTTTTGGAGTCATAGCTCAGTGGTAGAGCGAACGATTGCAGTTCGTTTGGTCGGGTGTTCGACTCACCCTGGCTCCTTTTGGTAGTATACATTGTGAGTTAAGAGAGGTCAGGAGTTCGATTCTCCTATTGGCTGCGAGCCGATTAGCACAGTGGAAGCTGCGCTCTACTCATTAACAGTGTCGTTTTGCATAAGTAAAACAACTATCAAGCTCCGTGAAGAGTAAAAACTATGCCACTTTGCCCGAGTTGGTCTAAGGGGGTGGATTCAAGACCCACTATGTTCGCATGCACGGGTTCGAATCCCGTAGGTGGCACTTTATTTTTAGTCTATTGGTGTAAAAGAAGCACGCCGGTATTATAGACACCGGAGGAACGGGGGCAGTACCCGTATAGACTTGCGCTCCTTTAGCTCAGTTGGCAGAGCATCGGTCGTAAGTAAATGTTTTTACCAAATGTTATGTTTTTACCAAATGTTTAACTAACGCCCACAAACTCTACTTTATCCATAGTTATGAGCCGAAGGTCACGGGTTCAAGCCCCGTAGGGAGCATTTTCCTCATTAGTCCAGGTGGTTAGGATACTCCGCTTTCACCGGAGAGACTCGGGTTCGAGTCCCGAATGAAGAATGATTTTTAGCTTTTTGGTGCAATGGTAGCACACCGGTACTTGAAATCACCGGAAAAGCAAGTTCGATTCTTGCAAGAGCTTACCGTCCACCATGACATTATAAACTGGATCTTTCTATAGCTGTGGTGGCCGAGCGGTTAAGGCGAAAGACTTGAAATCTTTTGGGCTCTGCCCGCGCGTGTTCGAATCACGTCCGCAGCGTTTTTTTGTCGTGTTGGCCGAGCGGTTAAGGCGTGAGACTGCTAATCTCATTTCCATAGGAAGCGTAAGTTCGAATCTTACACACGACGATCTTTTATCAGTTTGCTATATTCGCATGCGAGGGTTCAAATCCCTCAGCTGACACTCTTTTTTACCCGTATGGCGTAATTGGATAGCGCGTCCGCCTTCTAAGCGGAAGACTCAGGGTTCAAGTCCCTGTACGGGTATAGCCTTCGGGCATTCTTTTTGCGAGCATGGTCTAGTTGGTTATGACGCTCCCTTTACACGGGAGAGGTGCTGAGTTCGATCCTCAGTGTTCGCATCGCCTTAGGGCACTCCTTTTTGGCCGCTTGGTCTAGGCGAGTATTCATTTGTTCATTTGCTATTGTTTCATGTGCGTACTGACATTTCATTTCATTCTTTTACAGGGGTATGATTCTCGCTTTGTAAGTATTTGTTGTATGTATTTGTGTTGTTATTGTATTCATGTTCATTGACCTTTTTTATCTTATCATCGACAGGGGTGCGAGAGGTCGCGGGTAAGTTCATTTTGTTATTATTCATTGTTTTTGCGATCGCATTGACTCACACTTTCACAACATACATTTTTTCAAAGGTTCGATTCCCGCAGCGGCCCTTAATTTTGGGACAACGGCCCTTAATTAAGGGACATTGGCGCAGTGGTAGCGCGTTGTGTTTGCAACACAAAGGTCTCGGGATCAAAACCCGATGTTCCAAGTGTATTCGTTCAACCTCATTCTTCCAACATTTCACAAAAGAAATGACAAGAACGTCTACACCTTTATTTTTCCTCTGTTCTCGTCGAAGAGTTTAGACAGGTTTAAGCCCTGTACAGAGTTCCACGCTTCTGTAGCTCCAGCGGTAGAGCATCGCACTTGTAATGCGGTAAGTAAAATTGTTTTGTTTGTATTGTGTGTATTGATTATTCTAACCAACTATTCTCATTCTAATTTAAACAGGGGGTCTCGAGTTCGAATCTCGACGGAAGCTTTCTTTTTCAGAACTGTGTCTGGTGACATTTATCCGATTCGATTTCGGACAGTTCTTTTAATATGTAGCGAATATGTTACTTAAATATAATAACATTTTATAATTAGCAAAAAAAAAATGGATACTTTAAATCCAAATCTGAGCAAGGAAATCGCATCTAATTACCATTTTCATGGTGTTGTCAACTTCGACAAAGCAAGAATATTTATCTTGTGACCCATTTATATTCAACACTGAGAAGGGAATGACAGCTTTGCCAGTGACTTTGCCTCCATGGTCACGCGCACCAAAAACATTGACAACGTTCTTACATTCCAATAAATTGGGACACCCTCAAAAAGTCAAAAAAAAAAATGGTGAAGGGTACAAAATTAGGTCAATGTTTGATAAATTGTAAACGCATGACAAAAATGAATGGTGGTAAAGTAATTTTTGGATATTCTGTTTTTACAGGAACAAAACATACTCTTCTTGAAAAACATTGTGTATATGAGTCACCATCCGGGAAATTGATTGACATTACGCCCGGGGCCGCACCTTTAGAAGTGGAACCATACACGTTATTCTGTACTGACCCTACGTTTGTATTCAACACCTCTGAAAATCGTGACAGAACAATCGAGCAAATGAATGTTACCCATATAATCTGGTTAAGCAGAGCTGAGCTGAAATGGATGAGACGAATCAAATGGTCCGGTAAAGAAATATTTATGTCAGGACCGTTAAAAGTATCTAATATCGACCGCAGCCAGGTGCGTTATGGAACTCTATAAAAAAGATCCGGAAAAAGACTTCGATTGAAGAAAGGTTTTTAATTTAAAAATATACATATAAACACCAGTTTCATTTTATATAAAATGTCTTTTAATACAATTGTAACTAAACATATAACTGTTAAAAAACTGAAAATTTGTAAATTAATCCGCGCTCCTCTTGTCCAATTTAATTCACTCTCGATTGATTTTGATGGCGATGGTGTTTTTGGTACAAAAATTTACAACCGCTGTGGGCCGAGGAGAATATACAAAAGTCGAATACATACACGGAGGAAGACAAGCAGGCGTTAATTTCTGCATATTGTAATCAGTTATCATAAATCTACTCCCTGACATAAAAAAAAATTACAATAACCAAAAGAATACTGACGGACGCGAAAAAACATTTGAGTATATAGTTGTAGAAGGCCTTCCAACCTCGTTGATTTTTACTATGCTCAGAGTTTAGATATTTCAAACGATTCCGGATGTCAGATTAACTTTACCAAATTACAGTATAAACACAAATGATATTTAAAAAATAAATGCAATCTATTTTAAATGCAATTACTTTTACATCAATGTTAGCAGGTGCTTTTGCCCACATTAGTATTGTAGGAAATATCACAAACTGTAGAGATGTACCGGAGTCATTGGTTAGCGAACACGGAATGTGTGCTATATGTAGTACCATGTGTACAGAAACAGGCATTTCGGGGTTTTTGGACATTCAAGGTGACAGTACAGATATTCAAGACGGTGAGAATCTCGACAATGGCTATATAAATTACCTCCTCAATATTAACGGATTAGATAAGGACCGTATGGTCTATAAGTCACTCGAGGAAAATATTTACGTAACGAGTGCCAATTGGGCTGGTGTCCGTGAGGCCGCAGGTCTCGGTCCAGGAATCCCGTTGAATATCAACATGTACGATTCGTACGGGGACGGGTGGCAAGGCTACTCATTGTTTATAAAATATCAGAATGGCACAACATTTCGCGAATTCTATTTTGTGGGACAAGAGGCGTCAACGGAATACAATGAACAGACGGAATCCTTCACCATACCCGTTGGTACGTATGAGATTATAGTAAGAGGAAATAATGGATGGTACACAAATCAATATGACGGGAGCTGGGCGGATGAAATTTCGTGGGATATCACTGACAATAACGGCAACATTCTTGAGTTCGGTGACGCGGGATGTACTGACCGCACGGCAATCACCAACTCGGATGTAGATTCCGAAGGCTGTAAAACGCTCGACACCAAGTGTTGTACACACCATCGAGAAGATCCACTCAATCCGCACAACGTGTTCGACGGCACTTTAGATGTCGTCGAAGAAGCGATGTTCGTCGTGGAGAACGCAGGTGACGAGTCCGAACAAGGTGAGGCGTCACCCTCTCCAAAATTATTATTTTTTGAAACCCACGGTACCAGCCAGGCACAGGTGTGGCTATATTTACCACAATATTTTTTTCTTCGTCAAGTTGCAGACGTCAGTGAGTGTTGGCATCATGAGAACAACTACGAAACACAGGAATGTGAGACGTTTTTTTCAGAAGTATGCTTGGCATCGCAAAGTGTCATCCTTAATACTTGTCAAGCCTGTTCGGGTGGGGGTTGCATGGATTCTACTGCCTGCAACTACAACGCCGACGCCACCTACAATGACGGAACGTGTGATTTCAGCTGCCATGGCTGCCAGAATGTTACTGCCTGCAACTTCGACGCCGACGCCACCTACAATGACGACGGGACATGCGTTTTTCCAAACGGTTGTGATACATGCTTTGGAACTGGCGGAACTGGCACGGTTGTGGACAATGATCAGGACGACGACGGTGTGTGCGATGCCGACGAGGTTGTCGGTTGCACGGATGATACTGCCTGCAACTACGATGCCACTGTCAACATGGACCACGATGCCACATTTTGTGATTTCAGCTGCTATGGTTGCACGAGTGCTGCTGCCTGCAACTACGATGATACCAAGACTATGACTTTGGAAAATTCGTGCGTTTTTGCGGAAATCGCCTGTGAGACATGCTCTGGAGAAACAGACGGAAGTGGCACGGTTGTGGACAACGATACGGACGACGATACGGTGTGTAATGCCGATGAGGTTTTCGGTTGCCAGGTTGCTAATGCCTGCAACTACAACGCTGCCGCCACGGAGGACGGGACGTGCGTTTTCCCAACCGACTGCGAGACATGCTCTGGAGCTACAAACGGAACTGGCACGGTTGTGGACCATGATCAGGACAACGACGGTGTGTGTGATGACGACGAGGTTTTCGGTTGCACGAACGCCGACGCCACCAACTACAACGCCGACGCCACGGAGGAAGACGACCCATCCACCTGCGTTATTCCGGGCTGTATGAACGACGACGCCACCAACTACAACGCCGACGCCACGATTGAAGACGAACCATCCACCTGCGTTATTCCGGGCTGCATGTATGCTACTGCCTCCAACTACAACGCCGACGCCACGGTTGACAACGGGCTATGCACATTTGTAATCACAGATGTAGCGGGTTGTCCAGACCATACAGCTTGCAATCACGATACAGCTTCGATTGGAAATGACGTTTCTGATTGTGTCTATCAAAATGATACCATAGTAAATGGATGTCAGGTCTCATATTGTAATAGAGACATATATTACGGTGCGCCGACTGCTGACTGTCCCAGTGGATCTTGTCAGCACGGCGGCAGTGTCGTCGATGGCGATTCGGACAACGACGATGTGTGCTGGGACGACGAGGTTGCCGGTTGCCAGGTTGCTAATGCCTGCAACTACAACGCTGCCGCCACGGATGACGACGGCTCTTGCACCTCTAAAGACGGCATCTGCGAGACATGCTCTGGAGAAACAGACGGAACTGGCACGGTTGTGGACAACGATTTGGACGACGACGG
>Ga0315315_10006330_pt1 | contig 10945 bp, 10 predicted proteins | sample M140m3416metaG_FD_203699 | JGI IMG/M metagenome (GOLD analysis project Ga0315315, IMG submission 203699) | Ammonia-oxidizing marine archaeal communities from Monterey Bay, California, United States - M1 40m 3416 | ecosystem: Environmental > Aquatic > Marine > Intertidal zone | place: USA... | reverse complement strand
ATCAGGAATTTTAACTGTTTATCTGATATATTTATATTTTAATATTAAAAATCTTGATAAAATGATATCTATTATTAAAGTTTTATTAATTTTTAATTTTGTGACTTTTTATGGATATCTTTTATATTTTGGAGATTTTAATTACAGGGTACATCTTCCGTTACATTTATGTTATATAACAGAATTTTTTTTATTTTTATCACTGATATTTAAGACTAAAATACTTTACCCTTGGATAGTCTTAAATGGATTAGGAGGGGGTATTACAGGTTTTACAAATTCCAATTTACCACCAGATTCTTTGTTAATAGAAAATATTCATTTACATTTATCTCACTTTAATCTTCTCTTATTTACTCTAATAGCTTTTAAAATGAAATTGGTCATTACCACATCAAGTTTTTTGAAAAGTATTTTACTAAATCTTTTTATATTCAGCTTTGTTGTTTGGTTTAATATAGAGTTTGGCTCAAACTATTGGTTTACGATGAGCAGACCTCCAGGCACAAATCTTGCATTACTATTTTCTGACTGGCCTTATTATCTGTATGGATTGATTATTATAGGTATAATATCTTACTGTCTAACGTTCAAACTTTTTTCAAGAAATATTTCTAAATAATTTTGTGGAGGCGCGCGGAATCGAACCGCGGTCCGAATAAGAATATCAAATAATATCTACATGTTTAGACTCTTTTTTGAATTCATTTTATTTTCTTGAAAAGTCACAATAAAATAAAACTATCCTGAATATTTACCGAAGTAAAAGAATTTTCATTTAAGAATCATCAGGCAGAGACTTAACATAGCATGCTAAGTGACACCTCGTAAAGTTATCGCATACAAATAACTATGAGATGGCTGTTAAACTTAATTAAGCAACAGCAGTATAGCTATAATCGCTATTTACAATTTACTCTAAAGTTTAAGGAGTTTATAGAGTTATGCTCCACATGCAATTATAAGCTCTTCATTACCCGTCGAAGCCAATCGCCCCCAATCAAATTATTTCAAAAAACTAAGCATAAAAATTAACTATAAAATAATTTACTTCGTATAATTTTATTTTTTTAGTATAAAAATAGTTTCTAAATTTAGACCTTGTACAGTTTGTTATTTGATTATTATAGTTATTATTTTGTAGATTTTTTTTGTGACTCTGTAGCTCAGTAGGTAGAGCAGCACCCTTTTAAGGTGATGGTCGCAGGTTCGATCCCTGCCAGAGTCACTACTATTTTATTTGACTATCTATTAATAGCAGTATGCCATTAATAATAAACTGTATTGATATCACTAGTAAAATTAATCCCATTATTCTCTGTATTATTCTTATACCTGTTGCTCCAATTTTTTTAGATATTTTTTTCCCTAGTAAAAGAATGAAATATGTGAGTACAAGAGTTATCACAATATTTATGTGTACAATGCATTTATCAATAAATGTATTTGTTTGTGATGATAGTATCATCACAGATGTAACTGCTCCTGGACCTGCTATAAGTGGAATACCAATGGGTGTTATACTTATATCATCTTTTTTAATTGCTTCTTTTGTTTCTAAAGGTGTTGAAGCTTCCCTAGAAATTTTTGAGTCTATCATATCGAAACTATTTCTGAGAAATAGTATTCCACCAGCAATCATAAAAGCATAAAGTGTAATTCCATAAAATTTAAATATTAAATCACCCATAAGAGTAAATATTGTAAGTATTATATAGGCTGTAAATATTCCTTTTTTGATAATCGTTTTATATTCTAAATCATTATGATTTTCTGTCATTGACAAAAGAATGGGGGTAATTCCAATAGGGTTTATTAAAGTAAATAAAGATGAAAACGTTAATATGATAAATGGAAGATTAAAGTTCTCCATTATTTTTACATCCTTTCAGGACTTGAAATTCCTAGGATATTGAGCCCATTAGATAAAGTTATTCTAATGGTATTTATAAGATATAACCTTGATTGAGTGAGTTCATTTTCACTTTCATTTAGGATTCGGCATGTAGCATAATATTTATGAAATTTTGTTGCTAAATCAAATAAATAATTTGTTAAAATTTGAGGCTCTAAATTTTTACTAAGTTTTAAAATTAATTCCTCAAATTCTATTAATAGATAGATAAGCTTGATTTCTTGTTCATGCTTTAAAACTGAGAGACTGGGCTCTTTTACAGTATCATGTTGGTCAAGAATTGTACAAATTCTTGCATGTGCATACTGAATATAAAAAATAGGATTTTTTTCTGATTTTTCTTTTGCAAGCTTAAGGTCAAAATTTAAATGTGAGTTTATACTTCTCATTATAAAAAAATATCTAACTACGTCCATTCCGACTTCATCGATTAATTTTTCTAAAGTTATGAAATTACCCTTTCGAGTTGACATTTTTACAATTTCATTATCTTCTAGTATTGATATGAATTGATGAATAATAACTTTGACATTAGATTTATTAAAACCAAGCTGTTCTATAGCAGCTAGTACATCTGGATAAGCATCCATATGATCTGCACCAAAAATATCAACGCATAAATCATAACCTCTCTCAAATTTTGTTGCATGATAAGCAATATCCGGAAGGCGGTAAGTTGGTTCTCCAGTACTTTTGATTAAAACTCTATCTGCTTCTAAGCCAATTGCTGTTGCTTTAAACCATGTAGCACCTTCTTTTTCATATATTAACTTTTTATTTTTTAGCTTATCTACAACATCAAATATTTTTTTATTTTCATATAATTGATTTTCATTATAATAATTATCAAATTTTAAACCAATTTTTGCTAATGTTTTTTTGATTTGATTAAAAATATATTTCTCCGCATTATCTTTGAAAAAATCATCAGGTTTATTTAATAATGTGTCTTTTTTATCATCAACAAGTGAGGAAGCAATTTTTTTTAGATAATCTCCTTTATATCCATCTTCAGGAAAATCATAGTCTATATTTAATAATTCATAATATCTGGCTTTAAGAGATTCTCCTAGAATTCTCATTTGTCTTCCTGCATTATTGTAGTAATATTCTCGGTCAACTTTATATCCATTCCAAGCTAAAATATTACTTACTACATCTCCAATAATGGCTCCTCGTCCATGGCCAACTGTAAGAGGACCTGTAGGATTTGCACTAACAAATTCGACTAAAACTTTTTTTTGATGGCCAGAATTATTTTTTCCATAATTATTATTTAAATCAGTTATTTTTTTTAAGGAATTTGTTAGAGATGATATTGCAAGTTTAAAATTTATAAATCCAGGTTTAGCTATTTCTAATGAATCAAATAAATTTGATTTAATCAATTCAACTTTTAATTCTTCACAAATTTCTATTGGATTTTTTTTAACTATTTTTGCTAATAGCAAAGCAACATTTGTTGATATATCTCCATGTTTTTTGTTTTTAGGCTTTTCAACAATGATTGTTATGTCATCGATATTCTCATAGATCTTTTTAATTGAATTACTGATCTCTTTAATTATCTTATGTTTCATAAGACTCTTTAATCTTGTCTATTTTAGCATCAGCCCATAATCTTTCTATGCTATAATACTCTCTTGTTTCTCTATCAAAAATATTAATAACAATATCAGCATAATCAATTAAAACCCATTTTAGATTTTCATGTCCCTCAATATGTAATGGCTTAATTTTATCTTCGCTTAATGTATCTGTAACATGATTCATAATGGCTTTTGTTTGAGGCTCTGAATCTGATGAACATACAATAAAAGTATCAGTTAGTGATGTTAATTTCTTTACATCAATTAGATTAATTTCCATTGCTTTTTTGTCTAGTAAACAATCAACAATTTTGTTTAATAATTTTTTTTTGGTCATAATTAAAAAGGCTCGTAAAACATTGAAACAAGTTTGTAAGAATCAATTTTATTATAATCTTCACCTAGTATCAGAGTGATTTGATAATAATTACTTTCATTGTAGTTATAATTTATAAATTCGGGTTTGATTTTTAATAAATCTATAATTTCATTAGCATAAACAGAATAGTCACGTTTATGAAAAATTAACTGAGTATTTTTATAATCAAAATTATCTGAATTTTTAAAATCAATAATATCATATCCATTTTTTCTAAGAAAATTTGTATAAAGTTTTGCAATACCAGATTTTCCACATCCATTTTCTATAGATACTTGTATTTTATATCCAACTAAATCTTCGCCTTTAGTTTTGGGAATCATTGGTTCAAACTTATTGCTATTTAATGTAATAGGCTCTACTTGGTTGTTATTGTTAATAAATAATAATAAAACAACAATAATCATAAAAAAAGATATACTGTATTTATTGATGAATTTCAATTGATTACCTTTAATTCATTTAATTGTTCAATAGTATTAATACCATTTATTTCATCAATCTTGGAAGTATTATAAACTGATATTTTATCTTTATCAATAAATTCAAAAATATCTGTTAGATAAAATTCATTCTGATTATTTAAATTTTTTATTAAGTTAATTTTATCCATTAATGTTTTAGTATCAAAGAGGTATATACCTGAGTTAATTTCATTTATTGTAAGCTCTTTTTCATTTGCATCTTTATGTTCTGTAATTTTAACAAATTTATTATTTTCTCTAACTATTCTACCATATCCTGATGGATCATCTATATTCGCAGATATTATCGATCCGAGTGATTTATTTGCGCTGTGGGTTTTAATTAAATTATTTAATGTTTGTTTTGAAATAAAAGGGACATCACCCGATAAAACCAAAGTCTGACCTGATTTATTTGATAAGTAATCATCACATTGCATGATTGCATGGGCGGTACCTTTTTGTTCTTCTTGGTAGGCAAATGATAAATTGAATTTACTTAAAGAATTAATAACCATTTCTTTTTTAAAACCAACAATCAATATTATTTCTTTTGGATATAATGATTCTGATGTTTCAACTACAAACTGTACAATTGGTTTATTATTTATTGTATGTAATACTTTTGGTACTTCTGAGTTCATCCTTGAACCTTTACCTGCAGCTAGGATACATATTCTAAGCTCATTATGATTCATGTAGTTCAATTATCCCCCCACCAAGTAAAGATTCTTTTTCATCATAAAAAACTATTGATTGCCCTGGCGTAACTGCAAGCTGAGGCTTTTCAAATGTTACAAATATTGAACCATCATTATCAGAAATTTTAGATTCTGATATTTGCCCATTATATCTAATTTGAGCATAAGCATTTAATGGAAGAGTTATCTTATTGTTTAACCAGTTAATATTTGAGACTTTACATTCTTTAGAAAACAAAGATTTTTTTTCACTTACCGTAATTGAGTTTTTATCTGAACTTATTTCTTTTACGTATAATGGGTTTGGGTTTGTAATACCAATACCCTTTCTTTGCCCTACTGTATAATTAATAAAACCATCGTTTTCACCAATTTTTTCACCATTTTCGTTAAGAGTTGTGCCTTTTTTAGATATTTCTTCTACTTTATCTTTTGCATATTCATTAATAAATCTTTTATAGTTGTTATCTGGTATAAAACATATTTCCATGCTTTCAGGTGCCTGAGCATTTTCAAATTTATTATCAGCTGCAATTTGTCTGACTTCTCTTTTTCTTAAATTTCCTAGTGGAAGAATAGTTCTTGAAAGAGTCTCTTTTGGAATTCCCCAAAGAACATAAGACTGGTCTTTGCCCTTATCTTTTCCTCTTGTAATTTTATATTCGTTATTATTTTTTTCAATATTGGCATAATGTCCAGTCGCAATATATTTTGCACCTAGCTTATCAGCTTGATTGATAAAAGTATCCCATTTAACATATGAATTACATCTAACGCATGGATTTGGTGTCCTTCCGGATAAATATTCATCGACAAAATTATTAATAACTTTATTTTCAAAGTCTTCAGTAAAATCAATGGTATAGTGGGGGACCCCAAGTCTTTCACATACCAACTTAGCATTGTTTATCGATTCTATTGCACAGCAATTATTTTCTTTTAGTACATTCCCACCGACATTATTGTATTCCCATAATTTCATTGTGACACCTATGGCTTTATAACCCATTTCAATAATTTTTAAAAGGGCTACAGCACTATCTACTCCTCCTGACATAGCCACTAATACAGTTTCATTTTTCTTCATTTTATGATAATACCTTCTAATGCATCAACTAGAGAATGAATATCATTTTCAGCTATATGCTTGCCTATTGAAATTCTAACGGTTTTATTTGCGATATCTTCATTAAGACCAATTGATAAAAGCACAGGGGAAGCTTTAGCTGTCCCTGAAGCGCATGCTGATCCGAACGAAATTGCAATATTCCTCATATCTAAATTTAATAATAAACTATGACCATCAAAATCAAAGAATGTAATATTTATTATTCCTCTAAGTCTTGATTTTCCATTTACATTATATTTAATTTTTGTTTTATCTAATAACTCAAGGAATAAGTTCTCCATATCGTTTACATGTATACTATTTTTTTCTAAATCTTCCATAGCAATTTCAAGTGCATGGCATAATCCAGAAATTAAACTTGGACTTTCTGTTCCTGGGCGAATTCCTTTTTCTTGACCTCCTCCAAATATAAAAGGATTAACAGATACACCCGATTTTATATAAATAGCACCAATTCCTTTGGGTCCATAAAATTTATGCGCCCCAAGACTCAGCATATCAATACTTGATGAATTTAAATTTATTTCTCTTTTACCAACATATTGGACAGCATCAGTATGAAAATAAATGTTATGTTCTTTACACATATCAGAGATTTGATTTATCGGATTAATTGTTCCAATTTCATTATTAACAGCCATAATTGAGACTAGTTTTGTATTTGATTTAATGGCTTTTTTTATATTTTGAGATTCAACAATTCCATCTTGGTTTGGCTTTACATAGGTTACTTCAACATCTATACTTTCTAAATATTCTGCTACATCTAGTATAGCAGGGTGTTCATATGAAGCTGTTATTAGATGATCTCCACTTTTAAGAACTCCTCGCAATGCAATGTTGTTTGATTCAGACCCTCCTGACGTAAAATATATTTCTGATTGTTTGCAATGAAGAAGCTCAGCAATTTTTTTTCTAGAGCGTTCAATTATATTGTGAGATTTTTGTCCAACTTGATGAATACTTGAAGGATTACCAAAAATATCTTTATTAATTTCATGCATGTGTTCAGCTACTCTTAAATCTAAAGGAGTCGTTGCAGCAGTATCAAAGTATAAGTTATTTGTTTTAATCATTTAAAGTGATGAGATTAAAAATTAATTTTCATACCTTGCTTTGACGCAATAGTATTTTTAAAAGCTTTTTTTGCTCTATCTTCAATCTCTGATAACTTTTTATCAGAGTAATGAGGATTATAATGATATAAAATAGCTTTATCAACGTTAACTTTTTTTGCTAAGTTAACCGTAGTTTCCCATGAGCTATGGCCCCAACCTTTGTGGTTTAATAGGTCAGCTCTTGTGAAATGAGAGTCATGAATTAACACATCGGCATTTTGAGCTAGAGTTTCAACATTTTTATTGAAGTGATTTTTTGGATGTTCACAATCAGTAGTATAAAGGATACTGTATCCATTTGTATCTAATTTGTAAGATGTTGCATAGCCTGGATGTGGATGAAGAGCATAGGAGACAGAGGTCTGTTCACTAATTTTAAGAGGGTCGCCATCTAAGTCAATAAAATTAATTTTTGCTTGCATAACATCTAATCCAACAGGCCAGAATGTCGAGTCTAAAATTTTATCTGAAAAACTTTTTGTTGATGTACTTTTGTTAAATCCATAGATATTGATTGTAAATGAGCTATCAAATAATGGAGGAAAAACTAAAAAACCCATTACGTGATCAAAATGAAAATGACTTAAAAATATATTAATTGTTTTGGGGCTATTTGAATCTTGTATAATTTCTTTACCTAAATTTCTAATTCCTGAACCCATGTCAAATATAATAATTTCATCATTTGCGGTACGAACCTCTACGCAAGATGTGTCCCCACCAAACAGCATTTTATCTTTATCTGCTGTCGGGTTAGAACCACGAACTCCCCAAAATTTAATATAACTTTTCTTCATTAGAGCCTTCAAAAAATTGATTACACAAAGTATATATTTTTACAATTAAATTAGTATATTGTCAATACATAAATTTAATGAAGAATATATCAAAAGCAAATAATCTTTATCTTATCCTATCGGGAATTTTCATTGCCTCTCTAGTATCGTGTAATTTGATTTTTCAAAAATTTTTTGAAATTGAAATCTGGTTACCTGTTATTGGAAGCTATACTTTTTCTCAATCTGTAGGTTTGCTGCCGTATCCTATTACTTTTTTGGTTACTGATATTATATCTGAGATTTATGGAAGAGATAGAGCAAATAAAGTTGTAACCTCTGGGCTTGTGGCTTCATTGTTTATGCTTTTGGTTGTAACGTGTGCAGATATTATTCCTATGGCAGAATGGTCTCCTGTGGATAGTGATACTTTTAGCAAGGTTTTTGGTCTTTCTGGAGCAGCCGTTTTCGCTTCAATGATGGCCTATCTCTTTGCTCAATATGTAGATATTAGAATATTTCATTTTTGGAAAAATTTAACAAATGGAAAACACCTGTGGCTACGAAATAATGCTTCTACCGTATTTTCACAATTTATTGATACTTTTTCAGTTCTATTTTTATTATGTACTTTTGAAGTAATAAGTTGGGATATGTTCAGTATTTTACTATTAAATGGGTTTTTATTTAAAGTATTTTTTGCAGCGTTTGATACACCTTTTGTTTACCTCATTGTTCATTATTTAAGAAAAGAATTTAATCTTAAAGAGAATGAAGATTTAGGTAGTTTTTAATCTGATAAAATCCTGTTAACAATTTCAATAATATCAATAATGTTTATTGTATGGTCAAGGTTCGAATCAATTTTATATAAATCAAATATAGAATGATTATCATTATTAAATAAAACATAATCCACTGAATAAACAATATCCTGAACATTTAATGTATTGTCAAGATTGGTATCACCAAAACCCATGGGAATACTAAATTCAAAATTACTTTTAGTTGCTTTGTAGGATTGATGATTATCAAATTGAATCTCGAGTACAATATTTTTTTCATAGGTAACTTCCATTATATTGGCACCTACACTTTCGCCTTGAATTAAAATAGTCCCCCAGTTAATAAATGTATTGCCATTTGCGAGCCTTTGTGCACTACCCATGGCTCTGCTTATGTAGCCATAAGGGTTTTGAAATTCCCAAATTAGCGTAGCCGTTTTATTAGTCTCGTCAATCTCATATTCAACAACTCTTGATTCATCATATTCTTGAGGATCTCCATTGTCAAAAATTAATAAATTTCCATTATCGAGCCTTGAAACATCATGTTGGGATTTAACTCCACTGAGTGGGTCATTAATTATTTGGAATTCATTCAAGGGGCCTCCCATAATCCACATTATTTCACCTGAAGTTCTGTTGATTTTAATAATCTCGCTATTCCTTCTATTTGATAAAATTAAATTATCATCATAATCTATATCTATGCTATTTCCATGCATCCATTCTATTTGCCCTGTAATGGAATTGCCTACAAATAAATTATCCTCATAATCATAGATATTTAAATGTTCCAAGGCATTCCAATCAAAAATCAAGTTATGGTTAATATCAAACTCTTGTATTGAGAGTATAGAGGATACTAGTGAAAACTCATCGCCTCCAATATTTGATAAATCCACTATCTCTGTATTGTATGCTTGAAGAATATAAGTGTTGTTATCTGTGATTATCATATCGTGGTAATCTGTTAAGCCATATGTACATTGAACGGTATCGACCTCTGTCATTGTTTGGTCAGCAATAATCCAAAAAGCTTCATTAAGTGATGATGAAGGTTTATGAAAATAGGATAGTTTGGTATTATTGAGCTTAAAATCCATTCCCTTGTTATCATTATTAATAAGCCAATAAAAATTAAGATCTGTATCTAAAATTGACATGTATTCAGACATAGAATGAATAAATATTTTTTCCGGATAGGGGTTTTCATTTATAAGAACATTATAGCTAGGTTGAGCCATTAAAAGTGTAGTTAATAAGATAGTAATTAATTTCATTGTAGGAATTTAAGAATTATCAATAATCAGTAGGGAATAGTTACATTTTTTTACATTAAAACAAAAAAAAAGTGGAATTTAAAAAAAAAATTATTATATTGTTACCCCTATTTGTGTGGGGAAAGTGCGGATTTATATTATAAAAAAAGTGCCCTTAATTTGTATTTTTCTAACGTGATGAATGTCACATTTTTTTAGAAAAATAATATACAAATTTGGTGCAGTGTATTATTTTGTAATAATAAGATTTTGAAATAGAATTAACTAAAACTTAAAATAAAGCTCGAGGAGGAGTTATGAAATCTAGTGTTAATAAATTAATAATAATGGTATGGTGTTTTTGTATGGCAAGTTTTGTTTTTGCTGATGTGATGAGCGCACCTAAAACAATGGATGTTTATAATAAATTGGTTGATGGTGATCAGTTTGAAAGTAAAAAACAACAGTTTAAATTCTTAGAAGCTGTTGAATATTTTGAAGAAAACGATACAAGCAGTGACTACAGGTACTGTGGTTCATCTTATCCTGGTGATGGTTATTGTGATAGTGGCTGTAATAACGCTGAATATAATTATGATGATGGTGATTGCTGCGCATCTGATAATGTTGATGGTGATTCTCTTTGTGGTGGTTGGTCTTCAAGTTACTGTGATTGTGTAGATCCTTCATCGGCTGATTATTCAGCACCTGTACTTGGATGTACTGATTCAGGTGGCTGGCCTACATATGTAGCTGCTTGTAATTATGATCCTGCCGCTACTCAAAATGATGGATCCTGTGTTTATGCAAGTTCTACACTGTGTACAACA
>Ga0315315_10006329_pt1 | contig 10945 bp, 23 predicted proteins | sample M140m3416metaG_FD_203699 | JGI IMG/M metagenome (GOLD analysis project Ga0315315, IMG submission 203699) | Ammonia-oxidizing marine archaeal communities from Monterey Bay, California, United States - M1 40m 3416 | ecosystem: Environmental > Aquatic > Marine > Intertidal zone | place: USA... | reverse complement strand
AGTAGCTATATCTGGGTCTACAAACTCAGCACCCATAATATCCAAGCAATGTCCTTGCAATGCTTGAACAACTGCAAAATATTGTGGTTCAGTTAATTCTATTTTTATCTTTTTACTCATTGCATCACCATAAAGCTGTCTATGTTAAGGGCGGCTATAACCATCATTATAATCATAGCCACAAAAATTATTTTATCTTGCCAATCAATCATTTTTAGCACCAATCCAAAGTTTATAAACATTATTGTTTACAGTGCTTGTAAAATCGCCAACATATTTAGCACCATCTTCAACGTCCATAATTGGTTTCCAATCTAATCGGCTCATATCAGGGTTTCTAGTTCCATCTGAAACAGCTTCGAAACAACCGATGTAGCGCATCGAACCATTGAAACGTGTGCAATAAAACTTATTGCCTTTTTTGGTAACCCATTCTGATAATATTGAAGTATCATAATTCATTAGAAATCCTCCTTCCATAAGTCATAAGCAGTGTCATCAAATTCGATGGATTCCATAGATAAAGCTTGTTCTATTGCCATCATGTATTCGTTTTCAACAAAAGCTTTTACATATTTTGGAAGTTCTTTTTGCTGTTTAGTAACGTAGTTGCTCCAAAACATCTCTATGTTGTCAGGGTGGCCATCTCTGTCCACGTCAGCGTAAATTTCAATTTTAAACTCGTCACCGAAGCCACCTTTGCTTCTAATGTCAACGGTTAATTCAGTTGATATATTACTCATTTTTAAAATCCTTTCTTGGTACATAACCGAGTTCTTTGAGGTAATACTCACGCCTTACAAGGCTTTCCCTAACCCATCGCTCTATAACTTCTGGAGCCTCGTTTGGGTGGTCTATTCTAAGTTCTATTCTTATTTGTTCTTCTATGTTCATTTTATAAATCCTCTTTATTACTTATATGTAAGGTATAATATATAAAAATGTAAATGTAAATAGTTTTTTTTGTAATTATGCTATTTTTTTTGTAGGTGTCCAATACTGCTTTTTAAAGCCAAATGCGGGGTGGCCTGCCCAATACCCTTCTATCCATGTGCGCCACTGGCCATCCCTTAAAACAGATTTAGGGTGATGTTGTTCGGCTCTTTTCCAATGGCCTTTATTAAAGTGTAGCGGCATTTTGTGAAAAGTTTCATCAAAAGGTTCTCTAGCATTAACAGGTTTATCAACATTCCAAGAAACTCTATGCCAAGCATCTACAGCGAACCCCATGCCCCTATTCAACCCCCTGCGCCGTTGTCGGTTGCCTGAGGGCGTGGTTTTAACAAACCGTGGCTTGTTAATCACTTTAAGAAAAGAAGCAACGTGTCTAAGCCATGTAGAGTCCGCATCCCGCGCCTCTTGTGTTTGGTTTTTAAAGGTTTCTAAATCGTGGCTAAATTTAAAAACATCAATTTTGCAATCGCAATCGTCCTGTGGGCAAGCGGTCTGAAAACATTCTATTGCGCCCATTGGGTGCGGCATGGTGTTTGGGCTGAGCCAACAAGATAAAGCCACAAAATTTTTATAAAAAAGTTCTGGGTATTCTACTTCTTCGTCATCATTATGTTCAACATAACCCACAACAGGTTTATTATTTTTTATTGCCGCAGTTTCGGGTATTATTTCGCCATTTACCTTTTTAGTCATAGGCATCAGTAATATTAAATTATCTTGTGTGTTTTCCATAACAGAGTCTGGTTCATGTTGTCCGTTATGAATAACTTTGGTTTTAACATCTACAAAAAGCCCTATAGCGGGTGCAGGCAAAATAGTGTCTATAGAAGGTGGTATGCTAAAGTCTGCGCCATATTCTGAAAGGCTTGCCTCGTAGGTGTATTCTGATATTCCCCTGCAATCATAATAGTGAACATTTCTAAGCAGTTTTCCTATTTCTGGAACTGTTACTGAAGAAGTTCCAATTTGCACATCAGGCCAAGCATCGTAATATTTAGCTAATTGTTCAACGTATTCCATCATTTCCATAATATTTCTCCCTAAATTTATTCAATAAAAACAGGCACTTACCCAGGTCTTTCGGGGGGTTTCCCCCCCGATTTTCTTATAAAGTCTCCCATACTTTCGTATTTAGTAACTGGCCAACTGCTCTTTCTCTTTCGCGAGTTACATTGTGCGGCCTTTTAGTGTCTGTTGTATGGGTTGCCCAATGCGTCATGCAGTTGTAAACCGCCCATTTGTTTTGGCCTAAGTGTTTAAACTCTTGGTGTAGTTGCCCCATAAGGTTTTCTAGTTGTTTTTTGTTATGGGTTTCTTCAGTAGTTTTAGAGTTAATTTTAACTAAACGTTTTCTAAACAGGTTTTCTACTTCTTCCTTTTCTACTTTGGTTTTCATCCAAGCTTGCCATTGTTCTTTTTGATTCCAAAATGTTTCCAAACCTAGTTTAATTTTTTGCTCTATGCCTTCTACTGAAATGCTGTTGGTGTGTCGTTGCCATATCGCGGTAACGCTGTCAGGTGTAACGCAACCATTTTTGCACCATAGTCTAAAAGCATCGGCCACTGTTTGATATGCCCAATGTCCGTCATAAGAGTTAAAGCCTTTTACTCTAAACATTACATGGTCACCAACTTCAGGCTCAGTAACAAGGTTGTTAAACTTAATATCTATTTCAAGCTTCTTACCTTGCTCATGGCAATAAACATTAAAGTCATAATCACTTGATATATTAACAGCCTTTAGAGCGTCTTCGGTGGCCTGCACTACGTCAGCGTGTGGCAGTACCTTATAGCTTGCCTTGTGAACGTGTAGGTGTTCGCCAGTGTCTTCGCGTACCAGTAGCTTCCAACCGTCCACAGGTGTTGTCATGCCTTGTGGTATTAGTGGCAGTTCCAAAATGTTAAAATCATAATCGTTTGTAAAATCTAGCATATATATCTCCTTTATTGCTACGTCAGTTATAAATTAAAAATTTGTAAGTGTAAACTCCTTTTTTTGTAAAATATTAATTTATTTTTATTATTCGGTTATTCTAATTCTAAAACTCATGTCTTGCGCTACTGTGCTTTTTATTAAATTAACCAACTCGTCACGCAAGGCTTGCCCTTCTGGCGTGTTGTTGTTTTCCAAAGCAACTCTAATTGTTGCCAAAATTTCTTCATTAAGTTCCATTTTATTTTTCCTTCTAAAAATTTAAATTGTGGTGGGGCTGTTAAGCCCCTCCCTCGTCCCAAGATTTTGGGTCTATTTTATAAGTGTCGGCTAGTTCGTCATTAACTGCCTTTACCGCCGATGCAAAAGCATCTTCATCATCTTCGAAAAGTTCGAAGGGCATAAAGGTGCAACTGGCTTCACTAGCCATAAAAAGATATGGGCGGTTTAGCCAAACATCGAGTCCGCTTGGCTCAACATCAATATCAGCAATCATATGCCGATACTTTTTGTTGATGAGGTTAATGTTACGTTTAGCCATGTGAGGCTCCTTTCTGGGGGGTTGCCCCCCCCGCTAGGGTTAAAATTATGCTACGTTCATTCCGTATTTAGGCACTTGCATCTCTAGTGCGTATTGCGGTGCGGTAAACTCATCGTCAAACATTCCAACTTCGTCAAAACCTGATAGCCAAAAGCCTTCATCTGGGTCTCCGTTTTTTTCGTAAACAATCAGGTTTCCTTCGATAACTCCTTCAAAAGTATTTATGTTTATGTCTACTATCTTGGTTTGCATTTTAATCTCCTTTTGCTTATACGTTAAGGATAGCATAACTTTTTGTAAGTGTAAACTCTTTTTTTTGTAAATAACGTAACGTAACTTTACAATTTTTGGAGTGGACATTTACAAATAAGTGTGCTATTGTTTACATATAAGTTAAAAAAAGGAAAAATAAAATGGCGAAAATTAATGCAAAAATAAATATGGAATGTTTGGACGTAACATTTTTAAAAAAGCAAATTAAAGTTTTAAAGGAAGTTACAAGACAGCAAAGCAAAATTGAAGGATATGAAGAAGTTTCAACAGCAAGATGCCATAACGATAAAATTGACGCTTTAGTTGGACTTGAAATTATGTGCGAAAACATACTTGAACAATGCGGTGAAACGCCAACGAATGTTTCAGTAGAATTTTTTGCAAGTTAAAAATAGTTAGCCCCTTCGGGGGCTATCTGCTATTCTTAGCTTTATGGAGTTAATAAAGGTAGAAATAGAAGTGACAGGGCAACCTCAGGGCAAGGGGCGGCCTCGTTTTACCCGTCAGGGCAGAGCATACACTCCCGAAAAGACTAGGGAGTATGAAACAAGAATACACGCCGCCGCATGGCAGAAAATGCACGAATTAAAATTAGACCCAACAGCTAAATTTTGCCATGTTGATATAATAGCGTTTATGGAAATACCTAAGTCGTGGTCTAAGGTTAAAAGACTAGAAGCCGAATACGGTGCTATTTTACCAACAACTAAACCCGACATAGATAACATTATAAAATCAGCTTTAGACGGCTGTGAGGGCGTTGTCTACTACAGCGATAACCAAGTCACTAGCGTCAATGCCAAGAAAGTTTACTGCCACCCAGAGCGCGGCGCAGTGCTTTATATGGCTGTATCTTGGACAATATAAGACCAATCAGCCCCATATTTTTCGCGCCATGCCTTTTTATTGTCATGTATAGCTAATTTGGATTTATCCCATAACCCTTGATGATGGCCTTCACAAAGCGGTATGGCCTGCGAGTCATCTGCTTTTTTAGTGCTAAATCTATCGTGAATAGGGTGGTGCGCCGTTGTTGGGCTATATTGCACCTCACCAAACTTTTGACAAACACAACAAGGCATTTCCCTGACCCTGGTCAAGTGCTTGTTTTTATTGGTTTTTTTTACTTTGTTTTTTAAACCTAAAGGCGGTCTATTTGCTAGGTTGGTCAAGTGGGTCGTATCCTATTGCTTCAGCTAGTTTTTCCATAGCCAGTTCGAAGTAATCATTAAACTCTTTTTGGCTCATGTCATCAAAAGAAATACTGTCCATTATACGCATATGTGCGCTCGCTAGGCTGTTCCAACGCATTTTGACATAACCACACGCCCATTTTAGTTCGCTATGTAAATGCTGTTCAGTAGGCCATCGGTTAGTAGCCTCGCAAACATTTTTAAGTGTAGCCCAATATAAATTATGATGTGGGTTGGAGCGTTTGCCTGTTGGTTGTAAATTAAAAACTTGACCTTCTTTGTATTCTTCAATTTTTTTAGCATCGTATTCAGTAGAGGGCATAAACTGCCCCCCACTTTTAATTACTTGTAAATTTAATTTGGCCATAATTCTTTATTCTGGTCTAATGAATATTGCGCCCAATGTTTTTTATTGTGCTTTATAATGTCAGTATGGATTGGCCACCCTTGCTCTTTTCTAAGCCTATGCACAACAGCCGCTAATCTAAAGCAACCAAATTTGTTTAAAGCTTCTATAGGCGTTATCGTTTGGCCTGATTTAAGCAACTGTAAAACGTTGCCATCTTGTGTTGTAATATCTTCCATAAGTTTACTCCTTCTTAAAATGGTATTTCATCGTCAAAATCTTTGACTTCGTTATTGCTTTCTATTTTTTGCCCTTCGGCTAGTCTTTTATTTTCGGTGTTTTTACCTCCTAATAATTTAACTTCGGTTGCGTTTATAGATAAATACGTTTTGCCTTCGTATTCGTTCTTTTTTAAATCGCCTGTTATTGCCACAAGTTTACCCTTCAGCAAGTAAGGTGAAATGTTTGTTCTAAAGTAACGTGCGCCGAAAAATATTGTGCCTTTGTTTTCCCCATAGCCATCGTCAACGGCTATAGAGAATTTTACAAAAGAACTTTTTTCGTTTTCAACAACTTCGCAATCTTTAGTTAGATAGCCAACGGCAGTTATATTTTTCATGAGTACAACTCCGCTTTTCTTTTATCGTGCGCTTCCACAATTTTGGCGTATTCATTTTCGCCTATACCAACAGAGTTAAGCATTTTTTCGTATCTTTTTTCTGCCGCTAGAAAACGCTCTAAGTTGCATTCTTCGTAAAATAAAAGCATTGCTTCAACACGCTCATCTAAACTTATACTTAAATTAGGTTCGCTGTTTTTTGGCTTTTCGTTTTTAAACTCGTCAGCTTCTTCTTCGCTGTAAACATCACCACTTAACTCAAGCAACTTTAATATTACCCTGTCCTTGGCTCTTTTTTCTGCCATAGCATAGGGATATTTATTTGTTGTGTTGTAAGGTGCGGCCTCGCCTATCGACCAAGCTGTCGCATCACCTTTATGGCCTGTCACACAGATAGCAACGTGTTTGTCCTTTATATTGCTTTCTATAATAGTTGGCGCATCAAAAACTATATTTTCTTTTATAGCTATTTTTTCTAATGCTTTGTGTAAAACCACTGGCGTACCGTGGCAATTCCAAGTGGCTTTATTTTCTGTTAAGCCAACTTGTTTAATTAAATCAATTAATCGTTCTGGTATTTTAGTCATTTGTTTTCTTTCTCACAATTATTTCTAATAAATTTAAATTCATGATATAAAGCCCAAAAAGCGGTTTCTATATCTCTTACATCTGAAAGCCATAAATCTTGGCAATCAGAAATTTGGTTTGATGTACTTCTTAAAGTTTTAAATACTTTCCAAATAGTCTCCTTTTCTTTGTTATTTAAAGGCATTGGCTAACCTTTCTAATTCGATTTCTATGTTACCCATTTCGCTACTTGCATAATTGTCGTAAGCTTTATCTATAGCCGCTTCTACAACCTTATGCCAACCAGTAGGAAAATGCTCATGCTTCGGAGCATTTGCTCCAAGCTTTTGTGTAAATTCCCAAACAGCTTCAGTTATAGCGTGTTTAACTGCAACAGGGGGTGGTCTTAGTTTTGTCATAATATTTCTCCTTTTTGCTAAAAACACTTTACAAACTATTTTTAACGTTGTAAAGGATAAAAATAATAAATGTAAACAAAAGAGGTTAAAATGGATAACAAAGTAATTTTAAGTTTAGATGAAATAAGACATAAACTACGAGATAGGAACTTAACAAAGGTTGCAAAAAATGCTAACGTGTCAAGACCTGTTTTATATCAGATAATAAATAATGAAACTGACCCTAAATTTTCAACGGTAGAAAGGCTTTCTGATTACTTACAAGAAGATTCCGTTACATGGGTTTCAACATAATTAAACCCCCAGAGGATTTCACAACTCTGAGGGTTATAAGCAATAAAGAAGAAGTATTTTGCAATACTAATAGATTACAAGGAGTAACCTAAAACAATGAGTAACCTAGTTTCAAACGTAATTCAAACAAAATTAATAGGTTCACCCACAAAAAAAGCAATTTTAATGTATATGGCAGATAAGGCCAGTGACGATGGAAGCGGTATTTGGGTGAGTAAAGGCAACATGGCGGCAGATTTAGAAATGTCTAGCCGCGCTGTTCGTCAGCATATAAAAGAAATGTTGGCAATGGGTGTTTTAAAGGTAACAGGGCAAAAAGAGTGCCGCCACGGTTACACGATAGATTATCAAATTAATTTACAAATAGTTAGCCAATTACCTTCAACTAGACCACCCCTGAATGACGTTCACCCCTACCACGGCATGACATTCAGCCCTACCCCTGCACACGGTTCACCCAAACCACCCAAAGAACCACCCAATGAACCTATTATATTAGTACGGTCTATTGATGTGGTTGTAGAACAGTTTAATAAGTTTTGGGAAAAGTATCCTAGAAAAACAGCAAAACAGCCTGCACAAAAGGCATTTCCAAGAGCAATAATGAAAATTAGTTTTGAAGAACTTATGGAAAAATTAGATGTTTTTATAAAATTTCATAAAGATACAAAGAAACAATTTTTACCTCACGCCAGTACATGGTTAAATCAAGAGCGTTGGTATGATGAATATGAACAGCCAAATAATAATTTAGATTTACAAAAAACAGTTTTAAGCGAGATGTTAAATGCGAAATAATGAACTTAAAGAAAAAACGTTAAAAATGTTGGGGCGGTTAAATGCTCCTAGAGCGGTGCAAAATAACGATGAAAACATGAAAAGCGAAGCTGAGTTTCTATGCAACCAAATTATAAAATTAGCACCAAGCAAAAATTATATTGAATGGTTTCAAGACTTTGAGCAAAACATACTTTCTAATTTAGAAACTAGGACTTGGCCAACTGCAAAAGAAATTAGCAAATCAGCAAAAGCAATAGCACCAAAGCGGCCTGAATTTAGGGAACTATCACCTGAAAAATACGAACCCAACGAACTTAAAATTAACGCCGATAGAATAAATAACGGTGAGCCAGTAGGCGAAAATTATGTTTTTGGTTCGCTTGCTGAACAAATGGTAAGGGTTGGCCTTGTTGCAGAAAAACAACTACAACCATATAAAGAATACTTGAAACGTATGAAAAATGATTAGATTATGTTACACAGGTAGCGAGGTCACGAACTCCTCCCTGTTCGACATTGTTCCGCTTTATACTGCTTTTTTACGGACTCAATACCTCGCCAACTTTCCCCTGCCTTGCGCGGGGGATTTTTTTTGTTATAATGAATAAATAAACGAAAGGGCGCACCCATGAGTAATGGACGGTCTTGGCCTGCTGATAAGGTTGAGCGAAGGGACATTAAAACGCTGATACCTTATGCACGAAACAGTCGCACCCATAGCGATGAGCAAATAACACAAATTGCGGCAAGTATAAAAGAATGGGGTTTTACTAATCCTATTTTGGTTGATGCCGATAACGAAATTATTGCGGGGCATGGTAGGCTCCTAGCGGCAAAAAAGCTTAATTTACAAGAGGTTCCGTGTATTTTGGCCGATGGTTGGTCGGAAGCACAAAAGAAAGCTTATGTAATAGCAGATAACAAACTGGCCCTAAATGCAGGGTGGGACACTGATATGTTATCAATTGAGTTTTCAGAACTTAAAGATTTAGAATTTGATTTAAGCCTAACGGGGTTTGATGCCGACGAGTTGGCTAAATTATTACAAGAGCCAGATAATGAAGGCTTGACCGATGAGGACGATGTTCCAGAGCCTCCGCAAAAACCTAAAACGGTTGAAGGTGATATTTGGGTTTTAGGCAATCACAGATTAATGTGTGGCGATAGCACCGACATAGATGCGGTTGAAAATTTAATGGACGGTTCAAAAGCAGATATGGTTTTTACCGACCCGCCGTATAACGCTGATTACAAAAGCCGTGGCTCAAACGAACTTTTAAGGCAGGGTATAAAAAACGATGCAATGAGCGACGATAAATTTGAGGATTTCATAAAAGGTTTTTTATCAACAATTTATGCAAACGTTAAAAGTGGAGCGGCATATTATATTTGTTGCAAATGGAAAGATAGCTATCCTCGGTTTTATTTAAACCTGTCAACTTCGGGTATTAATGTTTCAAGTTGTATTGTTTGGAACAAAGGCTCTGGGGGTATGGGTTGGCAAGATTACCGTTACCAATATGAATTTATAATATATGGTTTCAAAGAAGGGTCAGCGCATTCGTGGTATGGTGGTCGCACGGAGACTGACATATGGGAGCAAAAAAGAGAGGCGCGGCAAAAATACGTTCACCCAACGCAAAAACCTGTGGAGCTTATCGAGAGGGCATTAAACAACAGTAGTAAGGCCGACGATGTTATTTTAGATTTATTCGGGGGTTCTGGGTCAACGTTGGTGGCTTGTGAAAAGATTCATCGATACGCCAGACTTATGGAACTCGATCCCCAATATTGTGATGTTATTATTAAACGTTGGCAAGATTACACAGGGCAAGAAGCAATAAACGAACAAACAGGCAAAACTTATGCAGAGTCAAACTAAAATTATGAGTATGGTTGAGGCAACAACAAATGTTGCTGTCGGATATATTGTAGCAACGGCGGCAACTTATGTTATATTGCCTTTGCACGGTTATGACGTAACTACATATGATGCACTATCTATTTCGTTAGCTTTTACTTTTATATCGTTAGCACGTTCCTACATATTAAGAAGGTTTTTCAATAGGTTATAAAATGTCTGAAATAAACAAAGGCGGAAGGCCAAAAATAGTTTTAACGGATGAGCAAAAACGTGAAGTTGAAACATTGGCGGCAGTTTTAACAACAGAACAGATAGCTGATTATTTCAGTATAAGCAGGCGTGTTTTTTTTGATATATTGGAAAGGGATGAGGAAGTTTCTGCACTATATAAAAAGGGAAAAGCTAGGGCTGTTGGATTTGTAGCGCAAAATTTAATCCAAAAAGCTAGGTCGGGTGACTTGGGCGCACAAATATTTTATTTAAAAACTAGGGCAGGGTGGAAAGAAACGCAACGCATCGAAGGCGCAGGCGACACAGGCGAACACGTTATAGCTTATAAGTGGTTGGACGATGACGACGAGGACGATTAACTACCGCCCCCGAAAGCTAGTAAAAAGTTTTCACAAACGCCAAGAAAGATTTGCTGTAATTGTTGCTCACCGTAGGTTTGGCAAAACAGTGGCGGCTATAAACGATTTAATAAAAACGGCATTAACCACAGACCGCAAAAATGTCAGGGTTGCTTATATTGCGCCATACTACAGACAAGCCAAGGCAATAGCGTGGGATTACCTGTTAGAATATACAAAAGACGTTGAAGGGGTTGTTTACAATACTTCCGAACTTCGTGCCGACTTTCCTAATGGGGCTAGATTTAGGCTATTTGGGGCTGACAACTACGATGCTATGCGTGGTTTGTATTTTGATAGCGTTGTACTAGACGAGCCTGCCGACTTTCCCGCAAACGCTTGGCCAATGGTTATCAGGCCATCATTAGCAGACAGGCAAGGTAAAGCGACTTTTATAGGAACGCCAAAAGGAAAAAATGATTTTTGGGAAATTTATAACAATGCACAAAAAAACGAAAATTGGTTTTGTGCCATGTATAAAGCAGATGAAACCGAAATATTAGATAAATTTGAATTAGAAGAAGCAAAGGAAA
>Ga0315315_10006328_pt1 | contig 10946 bp, 9 predicted proteins | sample M140m3416metaG_FD_203699 | JGI IMG/M metagenome (GOLD analysis project Ga0315315, IMG submission 203699) | Ammonia-oxidizing marine archaeal communities from Monterey Bay, California, United States - M1 40m 3416 | ecosystem: Environmental > Aquatic > Marine > Intertidal zone | place: USA... | reverse complement strand
GAGGAGTACCCATCATACCGCCGCCCGTGGTATATTCCGGCGAAGGCAGCCTGTCGTAGGTATCAAAATCGTTTGATTTTATTGCAACATCGACGTCTTCCTCAAGGGGTTGCATCTCTTGAGAGCATGAAAAAGGAGTTGGTTTTGGTGCCGAGGCTCCCAGTGGGAAGGCGTTGGCAAATACGGCGACGCCAGAAACAAGATGGGTTCGTTCAAGTGATACCAAGACGCAGAGAAAACAGATCAGGGCGGCGAGATCCGGACTCGGCGAAGGAATGGTTGTGACCCTATCGATCGGCATACATTGAATTTGCTAATGAATGTACTGTTTAAACGCATTCCTCAGGAAGTAATACACAGATGTACATGATGACATAATCTACACCGTGTATGCATAGTGTAATGCATAGCATAAGTACTGCGCTTGTTTGCATACAGTATTTTTTTTTAGTGTCACCCAGTCTGTCTGGGCCGGGAGAATTTCGGTTGACGTGAGTTGATTCGATTATTCTTTTAATTCTGCATGTTCGCCGGTTTTGAAATTATGTTTTTAACCCTCCGTTTTCTTCGTTGCTGCCCCCTAGACCTTTGGTTCCCTATGACTGTACTTTTAAAGAATCTCTTTATAGTACATACCTAATTTGACTTACTCAAATTAGCAATCGACCACACCTGTGATGACGATTCGAAGCACTGCTGGATAACCGCGAGAAGATCGGGTTGCCCACTGCGACTTGTCGCAAAGGGCTCCCGTGGCGACGAGCTGCGTCAGACACTCATTCCCGTCCGACGCCTGGTTGTGCACTTTGAACAGGCCCCCCCACACACACACGCTAAACCCCAAATACTACTAGTACTCTAGAGTAGCTAGTGTGGTACTATTCATACACATCTAGATACCTGCTCATTAATACGAGAGCGTACATATTATTGTCCTCTCGTACATTTTTCATGTTGTATTATTACTAGCTAGTATTGTTTATACTACGACTCGTTATTTATTATTAATAATAGCTAGTACGTTGTACATATTCCACCGAGAGCTGGCTAAGGGGACGGGATCCTGGAGGCCGATTAAACACACACACACATGCATGTATGTATGTTGTAATGACAGGTGCCATGAAAACCACAAACAAATGACCAACGCCACGCCCCAGAATTAGAATTGGGTACTAATTCGCTCAGTAATTGATGCAATAGTAACGCTAGCACCAATGAGGGCTGATGCCACCAGTACAGGATTGTCCCCAGAGTTCCATTTGGCATTTTTCAGGACAGGGATAGCGGGCTCTTTCTTTCTACCACCAGCGCCGTTGGATTTACCACTGGTCAGCCAGTCCGAAAAGAGCCAGCGCTCAAAATCGCGGCCATCCCTGACGGTTACTTCTTTTATTGTGGAGAAGGATTCCTCCTCTTGCTCGATGGCATTTGTCGTGCCGCCGTCGACAACGATTCCACTCGACGTGTCTTCTGCATCGACAGAATCTAATTCTCCCTCCCTCAGTTCGTCTAAATAATCCTTGACTTCACCCCGATTTTTTGATATGGCCAGTTTTGTTCTTGACACAGGAACAACTTCGTTCGCCCAGACGAGTCCAGCAATTATGCAAAGCACCAAGACCGAGCCCATGGCAGCAAGAGCGGACGTGTCCGGGAGGATTGGTTCGAAGGTAGTCACTGGTTCAACAGCATTCGACAGCATCATATTAGGGAGATTGGTCAGACTCTCTCCAAGGACGTCAGAATGATCTGCCATGTATAAAGCTGCTGGAAAGTCCCTTGCTTTCAGAGCATACGGTCTATGTTGGCGTCCGGTGTGACGAAGTGGGCGGCGGCGACGATCCATGGTTTTGTGCCCGTTGGAGATAAAGGCCGACATGATGAGTGCTGCTGCACACTGCGGTCTAAATCCTTGATCGTTGTGGACGCCGCCTGGTCCTAAGCGAGGTAATTCGGAAGCTATCACGCCGAGACAGGAAATGCTGCTGTTGGCCTGCGAGCCGAGTTTAATACAATACAAACGATCAAACGATCGCCTAGTTGAGGCTGAGTCATTCTTTCGATGTTACTGCGACAAAGTACTGCAGACTTGCAGGCTTTTTCAGGGGAGGCGCGCGCCTGAGCGCCTTTCTCTTCATGACGAGCTAATGTATTATGCATACGAGCAAGTAATAATATACAAGCTACGAGTACTCTAGTACGAGTAGTATGCATACATCTACCATGACGTAGTAAATACATATGCATACAGTGTACATTAGCTTCGATTCTGGATCCTCAAAAATCTCCTCTTGGCGCATCACCGTTCTTGGTCCCTCGCTTCGCCTTGAGTGTTTTCCCCTATCCCCCAGTCGAGAGGTACTCAAAAGCGGGTCAAGAAGGGTAGCTGCTGCAGATCTGCGTAAGAGGGAAAGAAAGAATAAGATTCGCTATGCTTGCTGTCTATAGATCCCCACACATGAGGCTTACAAGCTTAGCAAAATTGGGACGATACTCATCCTCAAAGGTTACCTACGAAAATATCTCCCCGTCTGATTTCGGCAGCTTGAACAGGACATCAGTGAGTTTGTATCGGTTGCTCTTAAGACAGTGTAGAAAGGTTGGTCTGAGAGCGACAGAAGGGCAGATCAGCCCCGATCTGGTGGGCCGGCTAATGCTCCAACCTCCCGTAAATCCGTCCGATCCTGGGCGGATTCGTAAATTGGACGGTGTCTCTACGTGGATATCTCATTCGGATACTGCAATTGATGGGGATACACAAGAGGACGATGTGACTTCATGGCGGATAATCACCTTCTTTCATCGTCAGGCGAACACACGCAGCCCCTTGCTCTCGCACATACCCTCTCTGCACCAACACTTGGTACCCAATGTAAGCCAGGACGGGGCAGGTGTTTTCGACGACATCAACCCATTTCAATATCTGGTCGTGTCACCGAAGGATTTGGTCCATGCCGTCCGCTCGGCGTTTCTTCGTGACAGTGACGTAACGGAATCGCTGGGGCAGGCAATCAAATCAAAAATGACAAAGGAGGATGTTCTAACGCTTCAGAGGAGAGCCATCGATGCCATCCCGGTGCTTAACCAGCAGCTCAACTTGTCCGATTGCACCAGCATTGGAATAAACAAGAAAACAGGAGTGCGCGTAATTGCAACCAGTAAATTCAAAGGCACCGGAATGTCTACGCCAATCGCTTCTCAGAATGTTTTCGTTTACAGAATTCGGATCGAAAATATCAATGACCCAGACGATAGTAGTAGGCCCGATGGCAATCCGGTGCAACTTCTGGGTAGAACATGGAGAATCACTGATAACGTGCCAGCTGTCGAGGGGGGCAAGGATTGCGAAGATGTACAGGTTGTGGATGCACCGCGTACAGGTGTGGTGGGTTATCACCCTGTTCTTCGTGCTGGTGATAGTTTCGAATATATGAGTGGCTGTAACATTACATCAGCCACCGGATCTATGGAGGGAAAGTTTCACATGGCCGCTGTAGATTTCCTTGCAAAGACCACAACTGTTGGTGAAAATATTGAAGCTTTTGAATACCCAGATAACGATGAGAGACTTTTCTGTGTCCCTGTTGCGCCATTTCATTTTGACATCGAAAAGTGAGCAAGCCATTGGCTCCAGTCCAGCTGATTATGATAGGTTGCTGATAGGCAGTATTTAGCTAATTGTCTAGCGTTTTCTATCGAATTGGTTTTATATCGATTAATGTTATTGTACAAATAAATGTATTCGAAACACCTGCATAGTGAATGGGGTCGATGTGGCTCCAGAGCCTCTCTCGCTCCTCTCATTGCAGTCAGATGCAAATCTTTAATCGATTTCAAGTCCATAATCTTTCGAAGTCATGATTGACTTGAGCACCCGCCCTGATCAAATATCCTCAGTGAGCAGTTTATTTAGCATCATGATTCTTCCTAACGCATCTTGGACCTCCTTGTCAGGCGTGGACGCACCACTTGTCACTCCCACTCTGAGTGTCTTCTTCGATTTGTTCCCATCATCATCAATGGACCAAATCATACTATCCTCAAGGAACGGGGATTGACCCTGCACCTCCTCTCCATCTACCTGTCGATGTGTTATCGTATTCTCCGCTGATATACAGGCTGCCGTATTAATATGGAACGACGGAACCCCTCTCATGCGTGGAATTTCCAACAAGTGTGCCGTATTGGACGAATCAAACCCACCAACGACAAGAATAAAATCCAAATCGGGTTGATCCGGATCCTCGTGCATATTGCAAAGCTCATCAACTGCATCTTGGCGAACCTGCGTCGCATCGCAAATGGTATCAAACTCATAATAGTGATCATTAATCAAATCCGGTCCGAACTTTTTCATCATGGTTTTTTGCAAAAGCTGCCCGATCGCCCTAGTTTCCTTCTTGTACATGGTGGTTTGATTCGCGAGGCCAATTTTCTGAAGATGCTTGTGGGGGTCAAAGTGTGAACTGCAGGCTTTGGAAAACTTGGCCAAAAACTCTTCGGCACGGCCATCACCTTCTACTGCATTGACCATAAAGTCGGCGACATATTCTGCTTCTTCGATATTCTTAACACAGATGTATGTTTCGCACATGCTCTTGGTAGCCATCGTTTCTTCGTGGGCGTATTTTCCGTGGATGACGGAGGTAAGTCCCCGGACTTGATGTGTATGCACAGTGTTCCAAACCTTAGCGACCCAAGGACAAGTGGTATCTACGACCTTAACATTTTTCGCATCCAATTCCCTACAAGGAAAAAATGACATTAGAGGATAATGGTGAGACTGATAAGTATATTTTCATCATTTGAGGCATGTCATGTATAGCAATGCTTCAATTGATACTCACTTCATTTCATCGAGGGCTGCACCGAATGCTGGCAACATCACAACGTCTCCTTCTTTAATTTGAGAAAAATCCTTGGCGTTTTCGCCGTCCTTTTCAATGAAATTGACGTTCTTCTTGTGAAGTCTTTCGTTCACCATAGGATTGTGAATTAATTCGTTGGTAATGTGTAACGTCGAGTCTGGGAATGTTTCCACTGCGCTGTAGGCTAGATTGATGGACCTCTCAACTGCGAAGGACGGCATAATGAAGAAGGCAAAAAGAGAAAAGAAAGTTGTCGTTTTTTGGTCAGTGCATCGCTCCTTTCGCGATGTGCAATACAAAGACTTTGTGAATACATGAACCCATTCATCCAGCACTGATATGAACTTACCTCCCCAACAAAATCCATGATCTTTGGCAAGATAAAACTCTACCCCTTCCTTCTCCATCATGTAGTTCGGGTCGTCCTTCATCTTATTCATCATTTCCGAATCAAACTGATCCTTCATATCTTGCGTCACTTCGGCCTTGACATCCTTGAAGACTCCAGCACCGCGAAGGAAAGATTTCTTCTTGGCCATCGCCTCCCGCTCATTCTTGATATAATTGGGCTTAGGCTTTTTCTTCTTCTTTGTTGACGCTTCGTCGGTATCGTTGGCATCCAGAGTTGACGAGAACAGAGGGCCCACTCCCACTCCCACGCCGACGCCGACGCTGCTAGTCGAAGTCGCAGCAGGAGCTACCCTCCTTCCTAGGCTGCCTCTCACTGGATCCGAACCAACACGAATTTGAAAGCCGCTCGCCGCGTTGGCAACGAGGAGCACATGGAATACGCCGGCCTGAAACTTCAGCCTCATGACTAATTTGGCCTTCAGAGGGAGGAATGCAACGATGCTCTCTTCTTCCAGATCCGGTGAGCTGGAACGAAGATCGTTGAGTTTTGTGTGTCCTTTCGCTGCGGGCGCGGACGTACAAACTGTATTTTTCTTGCGAGTATCATTTAGCGCGCGGTACGGGCAGCTCGCGTGACATGCGTGCTGTGTGCTGTGTGCTGTGTGTGCTGTGTGCTGGAGACATCCCCGCATGTTCGTTCCATCAGTCAAGGCTCGTACATTTCTTAGTCAGTCATGCAAGCGCATCATGAACGCAGTCGAGTTGTTGAGTTCTGCTTTGAGTTCCTGTACTTCTATTTCCCATCATCTGATTCGCATCCACGTAAGTTCAACTTGCGGCTTACGAGCAAACGTACTTATTCATAGTACTACTAGAGTATATTAGCTAAAATTAGCCACATTTGGAGCACCTACCTATACTAGCTACAAGCTAGCTAGTAGTACTAGCTAGTACAGCTTTAGGAGTTCATACGAGCTTGCTCGTAAAACTTTTCTTGAAGATCTCCTGAAAGTGTACTATTAGGTGTAGGGATGAACGTGTGTCTCGAAATGGCTCTCTCAGAGGACGGACGGAAGGACGGACCGTTTGTCCGTCTGCAATGTTGGTACGAGTCGTAGGCACATTATGGTCATCATACCCCCGTAATATGCATATTACGAGCTCGTACATAATACAGCAGCATAATAAACGTACTCTAGCTGTATAGTACGAGCTCGTATTATTTATTATTTTTTGTAATATTTGCATAATACAAGCTACTAGCTAGAGTAGCTAGTATTGAGTTGAGTAATAATCGGCCTCCGGGATCCCGCCTCCTTAGCATGCATAATACTAGCTAGAGTATGCACACTCTTTTACGGCCAGTATTTCGCTCGTGGTATCCACGTCATCAGGTGGAACCAAATACGGGGGTACAAAAACGTACGGATGACAAATAAATAAGGCGCCATCAACGTACTACTAGCTAGAGTAGAAAAGGCCTGATGGTTGATTGCTGGCACGAAAGGTCGACAATTAACTCGGCAGTTGTTGAGTACGATAACCCCCTTTGTCTTACAAGGAGGCAATCAACCGTGACAACCGGCCAGGAAGCACACCCTAGGAGGAATAGGCCCCCGACGGCACAATCGCCCAAGGCCGGGCTCATCGAGCGTCGTTACCCATAATGCGAAGGGGCGGAAAGAGCTGCCGCCGCTGGCGCAGCGGCCGCCCAGAACGGGGTCCGCCCTGCCGGCCGCTGCGGCCCTTCGTGCCTGGGCCCGTCGCCCTGCTCGCCGCGTCGGCGGTGCTCTTTCAGATGGTGCCGTCGGTGACACCCTTCTCTCTGGAGGCACTGGCAGGGCCGTCGCACACCTCTCTCCCTTGGAGAAGGAGTGTACGAGCGGCGGCGTCGGCGGACACGTTGTTGTGGCTCGCCAGGGACCAGCCAGGTGGTGAGAGGGAGGGCAAGGGAGAAGATGGCGAAGGCGGAAAAGTGAAGAAGGGTAGGAATGAGAACAGGAGCGGGGGGAAGAACAGGCGCCGGAAGAACCACGGCGATGGCCCTAGAAACGTCGGGAACAGAACCTCGCTCTCCGCCGGGACCAACTCGACGGCAACGTCAAGACGGAAGGGCGGTGGGAGGCCCAGGCAGGGGAAAGGTCAGAAGGTAGGGCCGCAGAGTTCCAAGCATTCCCAGTCCAAGCCGAGCACTGCCAATCTCATGAAGCGGGTGACACAGCTCGAAGGAATTGCAGCTGGCCAGTCCGTTGAGATCCGCAAGCTTAGGGAGGAATGTAAAGAGCTGCGCGAAGCAGTGGGAGCCTTTGCAGAGGTGGTGGAGCTGCTGCGACAGGCGGGCCTGAAGAGTGAAGACTACAAAGATGTCGTAGACGCAGGGGCGTCTGGGGACACGACGTCCGAAGAGAAGGCAGCGGCGCCAGTCTCATCAACGAAGAAGCCGAATGTCTACCAGAATAGGAAGGATAGTGCGGAGGCCAAGAACTACGACTACCATGAAGTAGAGGACGTGATTGGCTCCGCGCCTTCGTCTGTAATCGACGCTGCCGATGCTTCAGGTGCTGCCGTTTTGGCTGCGCTATTGGCGGGTAAGCAGCGCATTTTGGTAGACGTCCGCGATGCCGAGCTTAGCCGCGACCCGGACATGCTCGTTCAATTTATTGAACTTGCCGTCCTCCCCGTTGCTGCGGGAATTGAAGGGATCGAAAGTCAGAGGAATCACGTCAAGATTGTTTTCCCCACAGTTTCTCAGCTTTTGTCATTTCGCCGGACCATGGCCCTGGCAGGAACAACCGATATTGTGACTCTGAGCACCCTTGGCTTCGATCCTGTGCACGACAATGATAGTCTCGTGGTTCTCATTGCGCCCTCTCCGGACGATGAGGAGGGTATCGAGACCATGAACGAGTTGATATCTCCCTCGGATCCAGATGCGGTTGGTATGAAACAGCCGCTGCTGGTGATTAACACCCACATGGTCCCAGTATCGGGACCCGCTTCGAAGTTTACTGTTGCCTATCACCTTCGCCTCTTGAGTGTGCAATATATGACAGGAGATATGACCCCAGAATACCTGCAATTTCTAGCAAATGAAGAGAAGGAGAGGAAGAGAAATCTCGAAGGGAAGGACGATGGTGATGAAAAGGAAGGGGATAAGTCAAGTAAGAGCGAAGGCTATGACTTGGAGAAGGAAAGCGAGGAAGCGATTGAGGCTGCTATGAATCGTGCGCGTGATCTGGGTGTTCATCATGGTATCACCCGAGGAATGGTCATCAGAGCGTATCCGAGACCATGGCACGTTTTTGTCGACACTTCCCCAGATACTGATGCCGATTTTGAGGTAGCAGCCACGTTCGACGAGGAGCCAACGTCAGATGAGGTGAATTATGCCATTGTCGAGTGCCTGGAAGGAAGCGAGGAGGAGGAGGAGCTCGTTGCGCAACAAATGCAAGCTGCGCTTGAATCAGGACAGCTCAATTCAGTGTCGGAAGTGCTGGATGTCCTTCCTAATGTCGAGATTGGGGAGGGGGGGGGAAATAGCAACCAAACGAGATCGAAGAGTGACGAAGATGAGGGTCTGTGGTTTGACGATTTTGACTTCTTCTCTGAGGATACTACCTAACACGATAAGGGATCAGTTACGGATAGATTCATGCACACCCCAGCGCTTAGGTATCTACGCTGCGTTGTGCTAAAGCACATGTATGTGTGTAAGCGCGAAGATGCATTACGGACAAATCCTAACAATCTGCTTATACATTCTTAACCTCGTCCGATTTGTCCTTGCCCTCCGAAGTCTTCTTCTTGTCCTTTGTCGGGGCGACACCCATCTTTGTCAGCATCTTGGCAAACTTCTTATACTCAAGCTTGCCAGATCCATCCTCGTAATTCTCGAAGAGCTTCCGCAGTGCTGTGTGGTCGACGTCGTAGTTGCGCCTGTACGACATCTCGGGCTCCTCGAGGATGGGAGGAGGACTTGCCTCCTCCAGGTTCTCGAGGTACCGGCCCAACCGCCATCCCACCTTCTTGATGAATTCCTCGGTGGTGTACCCCTCGGGACCGGACATATCCCGCGTCCCTTGCCCGTAGCGGAAGGTGTTGTGCATCGCGAGCCGGAGCGTCTTGGTGTACGTCGAAACCTTGTCGTGCATGTCAACCGTGGCAGCATCGTTCGGGTTGGCCTTGAGCGCCAGCGAGGCGGAGTGGTCCATCGCCCCGATCATCGCCTCGACCATTCCCAGGGGGTTGAACGAGGTCTCCTTGCCGGCGAGGTGGTCGTGCCACAGGTCAGAGACGGTGCCGTGGGAAGCCTCGAACTCCTTGATGATGGTGCCGTCCTCCTTCTTTCCCACGAGGTTGGACGTGATGAATCCGGGGCTGCGGTGCACCTGGGCGATCTGGTCCGTGAGCATGTCTCCATCGTAGTTGTGCGCCGCCATGCCGAACCCCCCATCCGTCCAGCGGATGAGCTGCATGGTCGCCGCGTCCGAGATGAGATGCGTCAGCTCTCCCCCTGACCTCTCCATGAGGCCCTCCTTGACGAAATCGGCCTTGTACTCGGCGTCGAAGACGTCCTTCATGGTGACCCAGAATCCCTCCTGCCACTTGAAGACGGTTTTCTTGGTGACGATGTAGGGGGTCACCTTGGCATCCCAGCACCGCTCGAAGAAGAGGCGCGCGAGGTCCTTCACGTTGTCGTAGGGGTTGTGGTAGACGACGCAGACGTTGTGGTCGTCGGTGAGGTCGCGCTTGTCCACGACGAAGGGGGGGGAGCCGTCTTCAGGGATATAGGTGGTGAGGAGGGTTCCCTTCCCCACCTCGTCCCAGCCAGCTCCGTACTCGCCTCCAACTGCGTGGCGCTCGAACAGGACCTGGTTCTTGTACCCCAGGTCGATCCCGTCGATGTGGATGGTGTCCCTGCTGATGGTGATGCCGTTCCATCCCCTCCTCATGGCGCCGTTGGGACTCCCGAACGCCTTGGAGAGCCCGAACTCCTTCACCTGCAGCGCCGAGGGGGTGATGGTGGGCTCCTTGAAGATGGCCCCGATCCTGGCCCCCGCGGCGACCGCGTCCTTCAGGACCTGGTCGTCGGAGGCGTCCCGTGCTTTGCAGGACAGGTCGAAGCGCTCCCAGGCGGTGGTGTCGAAGTAGGGGTCCATCCACTTCTCGACGATGAGGCTCATGGCGTAGTGCGTCATCTCCTCTCCCGCGATGTAGACCATGGGGGGGAGGACCGTCTTGGTTGCTGTGGCGTCGGTCGACCAGGGGCGGATGCCGGAGCCCAGGGGGGAGACGGAGGCGGCGGACAGGGGGGAGATGGAGGCGGCCATGGCCGGGGCCGGGGCGATCCTGGAGGCTGCGCGATCATTGGTGGGGAGAGGGGGGGGGGGGAATTGGGGAAAGGATGCGGGCCGGGTCAGAGCACAGAACGGAGGCGGGCAGGGGCAGGCGGTTTTCGGGCACGCGCCCAAGGCCCAGCTGCTGCTGGCGTCCCGACAGAAGAAGAAAAAATCAGAAAAAAAATTGTCCCAGCGAGGAGTGGGGAAACACGTACCGGCCGATCGGGCGAGATAGGACGCCGCGGAGGGGGCGGCCCTCCTGGAGATGGCGGCCGAGGCGGCCCGCGCGGTGGCGAGGCGGAGGGCCATGATGGTTGGGAGGGGGGAGGCAATTTGTTGGGGGGCGGCCTTTGGGGGGCTCGGAACACAGAATTTCTTGTGCCGG
>Ga0315315_10006327_pt1 | contig 10946 bp, 5 predicted proteins | sample M140m3416metaG_FD_203699 | JGI IMG/M metagenome (GOLD analysis project Ga0315315, IMG submission 203699) | Ammonia-oxidizing marine archaeal communities from Monterey Bay, California, United States - M1 40m 3416 | ecosystem: Environmental > Aquatic > Marine > Intertidal zone | place: USA... | reverse complement strand
CGGCCGGGGGGGGGCGGCGGTGCGGGCGGGGGGGCGGGGGGGGCGGGGGGGGGGGGGCGCCCCCCCGGCGGGGGGGGGGGGGCGCCGGCGGGGGGGGGGGGGGGGGGGGGTGGGGGCGGGGACAGGCGGGATCGGGGACGAAAAAAGAGAAAAACAGGAGAGTTTTTATGTGAGATGCTTGAGCCAAACGCTGGTCGTGCATGTCCTACGACGTAGAGAGTACGGCAATGACACTAACTTTCTGGGGAAGCGTACAAAACCGGCCCGACGCCCCTTCCGTCCCCCGGCGGGGCCGTCCTTTCATCTTCCGATCTTGCCTTCCTTTCTGCCCAATGACGAGGCATGCACGGGGGGGGGAGGACATGCTGGCTGGGTCACTTACCGGTGCCATGTTCACCGTGCTGACGGAATCAAATTATGCACCAAGGAAGCTCCGGAGTGTTTTCGCCTTCATCTGCCCTTGTGTACATTATGCACTAGAGTATGTATTTGCCTCTTCTCTCTCGCGAGGGGCGGGGGCTTGCTTGCTTGCTGACAGCCTGAGTTCTAGCTAGTCTGCGTAGTATACGAGCTCGTACGTAGGAAGTTCTAAAGCTGTAGTCTAGGAGCTAGTACATATCCCTACATGATGTATGTAGCTACGAGAGTACTACTCTAGCTAGTATCCATAGTAGATCTACGAGCTCGTAGTACTTAGTATGCATACAAACAGCAGTAGCTACTTTAGCTATGCATAGTATGGATACTACTTATTCATACTTAGTATGCATACTGGCTGGTATGCATACAGTATTATATTATATACTAGCTAGTACGAGCTCGTATTATGCATAAGTATCGACACTTCTAGGTACTAGCTAGACTAGTAGTCGCGTTTAAAAACCTCGTACGAGAGTACTCTAGAGTATGCATAATATCATACTGTATTATTTTTTATGCATATGCATACTACTAGTAGTAGGAGTACGAGCTTGAACACCGAATACTAAAAAATAATTGGCGACTCCGGGTCTCCCTTCTCGGTTCCAGTCGGGGCCGGATGGCCGGACTTGATTTAGGCCATCGTATTTCATTGCTGCTGCAGACGGGCCGAGCCAACGGGGGAAGACGCTCCGCACCAAACCGTACACAGCAAAGCGCAACATAGCATCTCCCGATATGGCCGGCTCGGCAAGCTCGTCCGCCGCCGCCGGTAGACCGAGCAGGGTTCGGGCCACCGCCGCGGCCGCGTTTCGAGGCTTGCTCCTGTTCCTCCTCCTCCGGATCGCGCTGGTCCATCTGGCGATGCTCCTCCTAGCGATCTCGGGGCCGCCGGTGCCTCCCGCGACGCCGGCGACGCGGGAGGGGGGCGAGGGGAGGCTGGGAGGAACGAAGAAGGTCCCGAAGCCCGTCGTCAAAACCGTGACGACGACGGTGGTGCAGCAGCGGAAGCTGACGGTGCTCACTGACGGGCAGAGGGCCCAGATTGACGCAGAGCTCGCCTCCTTCGCCGCGCAGTTACGCGAGGAGAGCGAGGTCGCCGACGGCGCCGCCAATGAGCGGCTCGCTGAAATCGAGCGGGCGTTGGACGAGCTGGACTCCCTGTCAAGGAACCTGAGGGAGATTCTGCTCCCCAGGGCTGCGAGGGCGGAGGAGGAGCTTCGATCTCGCCTAGACGAGGTTGTTGCCGGTGCCCGCCTGGATGAAGAGCGCAGGGCGGGGCTGAACGATCCCTCATCTGGGGCATCGGCCGGGGAGCAGCGTTACAGGAAAGAGCTCTTGCCCCGCCTGGTAGATCTTATGAATGTGTCCTCTTACGCGCATTGGAGCGATGAAGAGCTCGAGGCGACGCTCGGTGCGGTCGCTGAAGAGCTCCAAGGTCTCGGCGATGAAAGGGATATAGTACTGGCTGACCTAGGGGCCATCACACAGTCGATCATTGGCGGCGGTGACATTGATGGTAGTTACGAGCAAGGCTGCGACCCCGCCTTTCTTGAGCGGGGACCTCCCGAGTCTTGTGGCGATGACATGGATTCCGCGGGCGGACGAGAGTGTGCGACTGAATACGTTAATGAAGACGATGTTTCTGGCGACATTGCCCGCGAATCAGATCTTTCACCTCTGGTTGCGTCGATAGAGGAGACTTTGCGTGACCGAATTGAACGGTTTGATGGCATCCTTGCTGGAACATCCAAGCATGAGCTCGGAACTGTCGGCCCGCTGACTGAGCCCTCGGCTGTGCGTCGCTTCAAGGAGGCTGTGACCAAGGTTGTCGCCGAAGCCAACGCCAAAATTGAGGCTGAAAAGAAAAGGAGGCAAGCAGTTGTACGGGACCGTGTCGATGAAGGAAGTGGGTCAGAGGATATATCCAATTGTGCTTCCGAAGAGGACATCGAATTCATCGTTCAGAAAGCTCTCGAGGCTTACCAAAGTAACCGTGACCTGAAGGATGAGCTGATTGGGGCGCTCCGAGTTCTGTATGAAGAAAGGGGGGAGGTGTTTGACCCTGATTCTATTCATTGGGAAGAAGAGGATGAGCCAGAGGAAAATAATCAAAGCATGAGTACTCCTCACCCACATGGTAAGGATTCGAAAGACGCTTCGTTCCTCCATCGTGGCACGCTCAGGGCTTGGGTCGACACGCAGGCATTTCACGACGCGATCGAAAAGCTGGATGTCCTTGCCGACGCCGTCGGGGGATACAATGAAGGGGTTGATAGAATTATTGATTTCATCGCGGGAGATGAAAAGGAAGGTGGGTCTGTCAGCATGACAGTAAAACGTGCTGTACTTGATCTATTTGGCAGGGTACCGATACCAGCCCAGTTCGACGAGTGGAAGAAAGAGGCTGGTGTCCTTTACGATGGTAGCATATGATTGAAACTCTTCGCTCTACTCTTCAGCCACGATAGTAAGAATTCCCCCTGAATCTCGGGCTACAGGGAGGAATTCTTAAACTAGGAATTCCTAGTCCAGAGAATTTACACCCACAGCTACTACTAGTAACATCTACAGTATGTAAATACGAGAGAGTAGCTACAGTAGAGATAGATGTATGCATACGCAATAAGAGCTCGTGTATCTAAGAGCTCGTATGCATAATATACATTACAATAATATTTCGAGGAGTATGTAGCTAGTACGAGTCGTAGACTCTATTAGTATACTAGCTAGTGCGAGCTCGTAATATATACCATGTACGAGGCTCGTAGCCATAATATTATGTGTGTATGTATGTATGCATAATATACTAGAGTAATATACGTATATTATTATGTAATGTGTACACCACGTGTACTATATGCACAAACTATTTTAGAGTATGCATACACTTATATGCATAGCTACTACTAGACTAGTAGTAGTATTTAGCATATGGCATGCTACTCTAGAGTATGCATACGAGCTCGTTGCATACATACTACACGCCTGTACGTACTAATTACTAGCTATTAGTACGCGAGTATTAGTATGCATACTACGACTCGTACATAGTACTAGCTAGTAGTAGGTGTATGCATAACATTATTATTTATTTTTCTTACGTAGCATACAAGGGTAGTATGAATACTATACTACTATAGTATGGATAGTATTATGCATACTGTAGTAGTATTAGTACGCTCGTACTAGAGTACTAGCTGGTATGCATACGTGTTGGCTGCGGGGAGCCGCCAGCGCCCTATCCCACGCTAGCAGGGAGCCTGAGTCAGTCGCAGTAGGCGTCATACGTCATGCGGGTCTGTGGTAGAAATTCCTAAATGCACTTAATGTCTATCTACAGTATATATCTTGACATGCATGTTCTCAGCCGTCGCGATCACAATTCACCATGACAATGACCATGGTAATGGATCGGTTTCATCGAGGATCCCGATCCGCAAGGGGCGTCGCACTGACAGGTCTGCTTCTCCTTTCTTCCCTGGCTGTATCTGTCCACGCCTTTACCCCGGCCGCGCTTCGCCGAAATCGTAATGTTCGTCGGGGGGGGGGCTTCCTTGTGGACCCATCTCCCCAGGCCGCTGCGTCTCACTCCGGATCTTCCGTGGCCCTGAACATGAATTTGGTTGAAAATTTTATATCTGAGAAAGATATGGAACGGCGTTCCGCCGATAACCAGAAATATCTCGATTCGTTGAGCGCTCAAGTCGAGCAGATCAACGCCCTTGAACCAGACATTGAAGACCTCGGCGACGACGAACTTGCCGCCAAGACGACAGAGTTCCGCGAACGCTTGGCAAAAGGCGAAGAATTAAACGGAGGAATTCTCACTGAGGCATTCGCTGTCGTGCGAGAGGCTGCTTGGTAAGTGAATAGTTGTCCTACCTGCAAAATAGCGCTTTGAACTGTTTTTGCTCCTAATTTTTGATTATTGGGCCATTCCAATGCTTTCTCATTGCCGTTGGTTTTATTTATTTCGTTTATTTACATTTCTGTTCATCAGGCGCGTGCTTGAGCAACGTCACTACGATGTCCAACTGCTCGGAGGCCTTATATTGCACGACGGTCGTCTTGCAGAAATGGCAACTGGAGAGGGCAAAACTCTCGTCGCCACGCTCCCCTGCTACGCCAACGCTTTGACGGGCAAGTCTGCCTTTGTAATTACCACCAACGACTACCTCGCCCGCCGTGATATGGAGAAAATGGGTCAGATACATCGTTTCCTTGGACTTTCTGTGGGCTTAATCCAGTCTAGTATGACGGAGCCAGAGCGCCGCAAGGCTTACGCTTGTGATGTGGTGTATGTCACCAACTCAGAGCTGGGCTTTGACTATCTTCGTGATAACCTTGCTCTCAGCCAGGAACAGACCGTTTTACCAACGGCTGAGAAATCCGGACAATTCGAAGGCTTCTGCGTCGTCGACGAGGCAGATTCTGTCCTGATTGACGAGGCTCGTACCCCGCTCATCATCTCGAAGCAGGTGCCGGCTCCGGCCCAGAAATATCAAATCGCTAACAAGTTGGCTGGGGCCCTGAAAAGTGGTCTGCATTATGATGTAGATGAAAAGAACAAAAACATCGTTCTAAATCAGAAAGCCTACCAAGATTGTGAGGACGCCCTTTCAATCCAGAGCCTTTTCGAGGGCCCGGCGGATGGATCTGGAGCTTGGGCGCCTTACGTTGTGAATGCAGTGAAAGCGAAGGAGCTCTTTACGAAAGACAAGGATTACACAATCCTGGAAGAGGATGGAAATCAGGTAGGAATTGGCATTATTGACTCCTTTACTGGTCGAGTTCTTGATGGGCGAAGGTGGAGCGATGGTCTGCACCAGAGTATTGAGGCGAAGGAGGGAATCCCTGTGAGTGAGCGAAGTCAGGTTATTGCAAAGGTTACTTACCAGTCGCTCTTCAGGCAGTTTTCGCGTCTCTCTGGAATGACAGGTACTGCGATGACTGACGCAGGAGAGCTCGAAAAGATCTACGACCTCAGAGTGAGCCCTGTCCCACCAGCACTTCCTGTGGCTCGCCGAGACTATCCTGATGTTTGTTTCAGAACTCGGAAGGCTGCAGATGATGCGCTTGTGAAAGAGGTGATCGCTGTTGGAGGAGGGGAATCTGACGGAAGGCCTTGTTTAATCGGAACGACCTCTGTGTCTCAAAGTGAGCAGGTTGTTGCAGCACTGGCGGAAGCGGGTATTCGGGCAGAACTTCTGAATGCTTCACCTGATAATGCTGCTCGCGAAGGAGAGATTATTGCACAGGCCGGACGGGCTGGAGTGGTGACAGTAGCCACAAATATGGCCGGACGCGGAACAGATATTTTGCTAGGAGGGTGCCCCTCCACTATGTCTCGCATCAAGGTTCGATCAGTGCTCATTGATCAAGGTGTTTTATCAAAGGATGCGGCAAAGTCTCTGCCTCCTCCACCAAGGGAAGACTACTTTCCGGCTCCTCTTGAAGATGATGTGACACTTCTGCTGAAAGAAGCTGCGTCAGCGATGAAGGCGTCAAAGGGAACCGACCTAACGGCGCTGGAACTGGACGAGATACTTACCGTTGCCACAGATACCACGGAGGGAGAAGACGATGAAGATTTCATTATCAAGCTCAGAGATGCAACAGAGGCTGTCAAGGATATCTACAAGCCTGTTCTTGAAAAAGAAAAGGAAGGCGTGCTAAACAGCGGCGGACTTTACGTCATGGGCACTGCCCGACACGAGAGCCGACGTATCGATGGTCAGCTGCGTGGCCGTGCGGGTCGGCAGGGTGATCCTGGAACGTCGCGCTTTTTCCTCTCCTTTCAAGATGATATGTTTGTCATTTTTGGAGGCGACGGTATGGGCAAAATTCTTGAAACGTTTCGTGTTTCTGATGACATGCCAGTTGAGGCACCGCAGGTTTCCAAAGCACTAGACAGCGTACAGAGGACAGTGGAGGAGAAGTATGAGGAGATTAGAGAGCAGATTCTCAATTTTGATGAAGTTCTCAACGGCCAACGTTCTGTTATATACAAACGGAGGCAAAAGATTCTCTTCTCCTCTCCTGAGGAGACACTCAAGCTTATGGATGAATACAATAAGGACACCGTTGCCGACATCGTCAAAGCCCAGACTGCTGAGAGTGGAGAAGTAGACTTAGGGAAAGTGTTGGAGAAGATTGAACAATTTTTCCCACCCGTCGCGCCTGTGATAGACTCGGATGACTTAGCTGGGCTTGACCAAGACGGAGTGACGGCTTTCATTGGTGTCGCAGTCGAAGAAGTTATGAAAGCCAAGGTCAATGAAGCGGAGAAAAAGGCGAGCTCGCCCAATTCTTTAGCCCGTTCGGCCAACTATATTACTCTTGTTTCTATGGACAATGCATGGAGCGATCATCTTCAAAACATGGAAGATTTAAAAGAAGGGGTAGTTTTCCTCAAGTACATGGGACGTGATATTGTGGCTGAGTATCAGAGCGAGGCCTTCAAAATGTTCAAGGGCTTGGAGGATAAGATGCGCTTCAATGCGATTTACAGTCTATGGCAAAGTTTATAAAGGCAAACTGTCTACGAAATAGAATCAGCAATATAGCAGTTCAGAATGAATTCTAGATTGTATTCAGCGTTGGTAGGCGGGATTGTTTGTGAAATGACAGGCCGCAGTCCTCGGTTGCGAATCGGTTGACAGTTCTAGAGTGGCCCCATCACAAAAGGAAGGTTAGTTTTCATAGCGATCAAAATCAAGGATAAAAGAGGAGCTTTGGGCGTCCCGACCGCGTCTTGAGGCTCAAAATAGATCACTTATGACTCTTCTATAACAGCGCTGGCCTTGCAATCACCGCCATCGCCCTCCCAATTGCCACCCTCTTCGTTTCCATCATACTTGTATTCTCGCCCCTTAGTGTTCTTAAGCTCCTCCTTATCGATGCCTTGGTAGGCCTTGCCAGCGTTGTAGCCGTGGAACACTTTGGCAGTGATTTCGACTTGGGCGTCCTCTGGGACGAGCTCCTTTGGGATCTCTATGCGGTTGACGATTTTTATTCCAGTTGCAACAATAGCGTTGTACTTCATGTCGGACATAGAGATGAAGTTGTGAATTTTGGTGACCCCAAGGAAGTGGAGTGGATCGGGCATGAGGGCTTGAAATCTAGTATCCTGGACGCCTGCAACCTGTTCGGTGCAATTGAAGTAGGTCTCGGCAGAGTCTCCCCCCTCCTGCCTCTTGCGAGTATTATACACCAAGTATTTAGTCACTTCCCCGAGGGAGCGGCCCTCCTTGCGGAAATAAATCGCAAGGCCTGCCCCACCCCTTTGGGCTGTCTTGATGGCTTCCTCGATAGCATGCGTCAGGTAGGGACGACAGGTACAAATGTCAGACCCGAACACATCAGAGCCATTACACTCATCGTGTACTCTGCACGTGAGCTCTATATCCTCATCGGGGATAGTGTCAGGGTCGCCCCATATATAGATTGTCAGGCCGCCGATTGGGGGAAGAAAGACCTTGATGTCCGGACGGGTGATCAATTCGGGATACATGCCGTTTGTCATGCGGAATATGCTCTGGCGGAGGTGAGACTCGGTGCAGCCGAAGCGGCGGCTGATTTCGGGCAGGTACCACACCGGCTCGACGGCGCACTTGGTAACGATTGACTGGCCCGAGGCCATGAGGATCTTTCCATCGGGTTTGAGCCTTCCAGATGCAATCGCTTCGCGACATTCTGGCAAGTCAATGTGCGCCTTCGTAACGGCAATGGTAGGGCGGATATCGAATCCCTTGTCAAGGAATTTTCCGTACGCGTCGGTTATCATGTGCCCGAAGGGGTCGATAGAGGATACCTTCCTGGGGTCTGTCCAGCTTTTGAAGGGCTGGTGCAGGGAGGGTGTGATAAAGAGCGCAAGAAAGGAGTGTGAGACGAATGGCGGTTTTGAATCGTGAAGACAAATGGCACTTTTCTGAGAGGAGAAAGTCTCACCCCTATCTGAGTAACGGGCCTCGTGAGCTTGAGCCTTGGCACATATTCCGGGCTAAGTTTACCTGCCGCAACTGCGAGACCCGTATAAATGCAGTAAGAGCCGGAGTGAGCTCCGATGGCATTCCTCTGGTTGTTGTGCCGGACGGTGCAGATGACGGGGCCCCGGACCAAGGGGTCTGGATGGCCCCAAGAGATTGGAATCGGGTCCACCCCGAAAGTTCCGCTGTGGGTGGTGAGGTTTACGTAATCAACATCGGTGATTTGCGGGACGGGAATCCCGTCTTCATCCTCCAGGAGGAGGGCGGAAGAGGTCTTCTGCTTCTTGGTGGAAGGGGATGCCATGTTCCTCGTTCCGAAAACAATGAATTGTCGATTCTTGGCTCGAAAAACGATGTTTACTAGAGATGCATAAAAAGAATAATTATTATTATTGCAAACAATTCTGATGACATCATGAAGGCGAAGAAGATTCAGATTCGATACTTATTCTATTAAGGTTGGGGTTCGTCACGATTGAAAAACCCGACTGGCTGGATTCGGGGTTAGGCATTGGAATTGGAAAATACACCTGCTGTGTGCCTGTTTACTCCTACGATCGTACTCTAGTCTAGTACCTATGCATACGAGAGGAGTATGCATACAGCTACTCTAGTACTAATACGTGTGTAGCAGTAAGTACTGCTGTACAAAGAACAAATAACTATTGTACGTAGTATCGATACAGTATGCATTACTCGTATGCATAATAATATTATTTAAAATTTATATACATATATATATATATATATACGAGGTTGGGATATGCATACTAGATAGAGTACCTGTCCTGTACGAGCTCGTTCACTGTAGTATTACTCTCTATGCATATCATATTATTATGCATACTAACTAGTAGTATGTATGCATATGTACATTACGAGCTCGTATTATGATCCGCTAGGTGGTAATAGTCTTTTATATATTTAATTTATTTTTTGATCTGTACTTATTAATTGATCATCATCTAGAGATCTGATCTCTGATCTCTGACCTATAACCCATAACTAGATCTATACATGTAGCTAGCTAGTATCATCATATCACATATGACCCATGAGCGGGCAGGCGCAGGCGTCCCCTGCGGCGAAGCCAGCGATTGATGTCGCCTCTTTGGTCGCCGCGTCCGCAACGGGGGACGTGAACGCAGTCCGCAGTTGCCTCCTCCCGGTCCATGACGCGCCGTCGTCCTGTGAGAGTTGGAGGCAGCGGCCGGTGGCGGTGGCGGTGGCGGTGGCAGCAGACGCAGCTTGCGCTAGGACGCACACTCTCATCCAGTCCAATTCCATCTGTTCTGCTGTTCATGAGCTGCTCCTCGGCACTGGTGCGAGCGGCGCGTTGATAAGATGTGCTTCTAGTGATGGGCCTGACGAAGATGCGATCGCAGGAAGGAAGCAACCTCTGAAACCAAGTTCTGAGCCGTCAGGGGTGATTCTTATATCGACTCGGGGCGGTCGAGACCCGTGCGCCGTGGCGGCTGACCATCCCGAGGCGCTCCTTCGGTCCCTGCTCCTGATTCCGAGCCACTATAGCACTCCGTGGCTTGCTGCTATTGACGCCATTCGGTCGATTCGGAGCGGGCAGGGCATCGTGGGACGGAGCGCCGGTGAAAACCATTCCGCGGTGTTATCCTTCGTGGTAGAGATAGGCATCTTCCTAGATGGTGTCGCATTTAACCCCGGCCGTGGCAGTGTTGCGGGCGAAGCAGGTGTGCGGGGTCGTTGCGGCGGGGAGGAAGAGATTGCATCTGATGATGATGATGATGAGATTGCATCTGATGATGACGATGAAAGAGATAGGGCACCAATGACGGAGCAAAGCATGCTTAGCCGCATCTTTGACCTCGTAATTGAGCCTCTCTTTATTCCTTCTTGTAAGACCGCGAATTTGACCTCACGAGCACGTTTAACAAGCGGCCTCTCTGGAGATACAGACAAGCGACGCCTCGAAGCACTTCTAAGCCTTATGCCGGCGCTCTTTGGGGCCTCAACTAGATTGGAAGGAGGTAAATCACCTCTGGTCGATGCCACACTGTTGAAGCTTTTTCCGTCCTCCGAAAACGAGCCTGCGGCGAAATTGAATCCCTCTATGGTGGTGTCCATCCTCGCTGCGTCTCCGTCGCTAGAACTGTACTGTACTGCCAATTGCTGGGCTAACTTTCGACAAGTAATCCGAAAATCGCTGGCCAATATCCCTCAAGACGATTTACCATATCTTGCCAGGGGCATCGTGAGGATGATCTCAAAAGGAGCAAGCGACAGAAACGAATCAACGCTCTCGCCGAAACAAGATCCGCCCGAATGCAAGTCACCTTCGTGGCCAGAGCTTTTAGCTCACATTTACGAGAAGGCGGCCCTCTTAGATTCCATTTCGATACCGCCAAAGCCGTCGAACACTCAAGTGATGACGAACTCGAATCTTACTTCTCGTCTTGTCCTGCCCTCTGTTGAATCTGCGATTTCTTCATCGCTTGCGTCTGTTTCGCTCAAGACATCGTTTGTGCTGCTTGAAAATATTCAATTGCGCTCATCAACCAG
>Ga0315315_10006325_pt1 | contig 10947 bp, 8 predicted proteins | sample M140m3416metaG_FD_203699 | JGI IMG/M metagenome (GOLD analysis project Ga0315315, IMG submission 203699) | Ammonia-oxidizing marine archaeal communities from Monterey Bay, California, United States - M1 40m 3416 | ecosystem: Environmental > Aquatic > Marine > Intertidal zone | place: USA... | reverse complement strand
TATAGGTTGGAACGATGCAATTAAAGAACTACATAAACCTGAAAATGTAGGAAACTATAAAAATAACTTTTATAATAGACTTGCCTTTGATGAAATATTTTCTACTTTTTTAGTTAATTCTGAAATAAGAAAAAAGATAAAAAAGATTAAAAAGTTAAATAAAATTATAAATTTAGAAAGACAAAATGAAATTATTAATCAATTAGACTTTACTCTTACAAATGACCAAACAAAAACATTAAAAGAAATTAATAATGATTTATCGTCCTCCACAAAAATGTTTAGACTTTTACAAGGGGACGTTGGAAGTGGAAAAACAATTGTCTCTCTACTTTCAGCATTTAATACAGTGGTTTCTGGATTTCAGGTTGCTTTAATGGCTCCTACAGAAATTTTAGCAAGACAACACTATGAACTTGCAAAAAAAATATTCTCTGATGATTTAAATATTAAATTAATTTCTGGAAAATCTAATTATAAAGAAAAAAAAATTATTCTCAATCAATTATCTAATCACAAAATTGATATTATTTTTGGAACTCACGCAATCTTTCAAAAAAAAGTACTGTTTAAAAAGCTTGGATTAATTATCATTGATGAACAGCATAAATTTGGTGTCAATCAAAGAAAAAAACTTTCAGATAAAGGTGGTAAAGACTGTGATGTGTTACTTATGACCGCAACACCTATTCCCAGAACTTTAACAATGACTATGTATGGTGATATGGATCTTTCAATTATACATGAAAAACCAAAATCGAGAAAACCAATTAAAACTTATAGCAAAATAGAAAGTAAAATAGACGATGTTATTAACTTTATAAAAAAAGAAATTCAAGTTGGTAATCAAATATTTTGGGTTTGTCCATTAATTGAGGAGTCCAAAAAAATAGATCATTCATCAGCTGTTCAAAAATTTAATTACCTAAATAAATTGTTTCCTAATCAAGTATCATTACTTCATGGAAAAACCGATATTGATAAAAAAGAAATAATACTCAATGATTTTTTGAAAAGAAAGTTTCAGATTTTAGTTTCAACTACTATAATTGAAGTTGGTATCGATTTTCCTAATGCTAATGTAATAATAATTGAAAATGCCAATAAATTTGGCTTATCACAATTACATCAATTACGGGGAAGAGTGGGAAGAGGTCATAAAAACTCAACTTGTATACTTATGTTCAAGTCAAATTTAAGTGAGAATGCAAAAAAAAGAATTAATATTTTAAAGGAATCAAATGATGGTTTTTATATTTCAGAGGAAGATATGAAAATTAGAGGTTTTGGTGATATCCTTGGATTCAAACAAAGTGGAATTAAAAATTTTAGATTAGCAGACCCAATTCATAATAGTGATCTTTTTATTCTAGCTGAGAAAGAAATGAGAAGAATTGAAAATAATAATGAAGATTTGAGTAAATTCAAATCATTAATTAAACTATATGACAAGGCAGATATAATTAATGATATAGCTTAGTCTTTGCTTGCAGAGGTTCCAGCAGATACAATAAACTTAGACGCTTCTTCAAAACTCATATTTAAATATATTACTTCTTCGACAGGAAACATTAACAAAAAACCACTTGTTGGATTAGGTGTTGTTGGTACAAAAACATTAATTAAATTTCGATTAGTTTTTTTTGACATTTGACCTTTATTTTCTTTAGTTGCAAAACCAACTGCCCAAACATCTTTTCTAGGATACTGAACTAAAACTACACTTTTTTTGTCATTATCATCTTTATTTGAAAAAGTCTCAGTCATTTGTAATATTGCAGAATAAATAGTTCTTAGAAAAGGAATTCTTTTAAATAAGTCGTCAATTAATTTTAAAATTCTTTTTCCTAAAAAAGATAAAGATAAACCACCCACCAGAGTAATAAAAATTACAGATATCAAAATTTCCATTCCTGGAATAGCGTATGGGAGATAATTATTTGGATTTATATTTTGTGGTATTAATTTCGAAGAAATGCCAATTATAAATTTTGTCAAATATAATGTGAATCCAATAGGTATTAATACAACAACGCCTGTTATAAAGTAATTTCTCAAAATAAGTGTTAAAGATTTTTTTTTTTTATTTTTTGTCATGAATTTAATTAAAACTTGAGAAAATTACATAAGAAATAGCCACTATGAAAAGTACTATTAATATTTTATTATTTAGATTCATGTTAAAATATAATATCAATGTTAAGACAAAATGAATAGAAGAAAATTTTTATCTTATGTAAGCTGTGGTTGTTGTGGCATTTTTTTAAACTCATGTTCTACTGCCCCTATTACAGACAGAAGGCAACTTAAGATAATACCAGAGGCTAAATTGAACGCCCAAGCAGCACAAATTTACGAAAAAATTAAAGAAAAAGAAAAAATGAGCGATGATACAAAATCTTTAAATGAGATTAAAAAAATTGGAAAAAAAATGGAAAATGCTATTAGTGAATATTTTTATAAAACCAAAATGGATGACCCCACTATTAATTTTGATTGGGAGTATATTTTAATCGACAATAAAAAAGTAAGGAACGCTTGGTGTATGCCTGGAGGTAAAATTGCTGTTTATACAGGTATCTTAGATGTGACAAAGAATATAAATGGATTAGCTGCTGTAATGGGTCATGAAATTGCACATGCTGTTGCAAAACATTCTGTTGAAAGGGCAAGCAGAGGAGCAATCCTAAATACTGGTACTCAATTAATTGATATCTTTACGGGGGGAAAACTTTCACAAGTAAATAGAGCTACAGGAATGAACACTGTTGGTCTACTTTCTCAACTTGGAATTATGAACCCTTTTAATAGAAAGCAGGAAAGCGAGGCTGATTATTTAGGAATGATTTTTTCATCACTATCCGGATACGATATAAGAGAAACTGTAAAAATATGGGAAAGAATGAAAAAATTTAATAAAGGAAAATCACCTCCAGAATTTATGAGTACACATCCATCAGCTGATAATAGAATAAGAAATATAAATAGCTGGACTAATGAAATTATTTTAAAGTACCCACCAATTAAAATATCTTAAGCAGTTTTTATTGGTGAGCCCTGATGGACTCGAACCATCGACCCATTCCTTAAAAGGGAATTGCTCTACCAACTGAGCTAAGGGCCCACTATAATTAACTAAAGAATAGATTGTTATATACATATTTATTTAAATAATTCAAATATCAATTTTAACACTAAACCAAATTTTTCTTACAACTTATTAATGTATTTGTCGTGAAAATCATCAAAAGTTCCTTTATTAATATTTTTTCTAATTGCACTCATCAATTCTTGATAAAAGTTAATATTATGAAGTGTTAGAATCATAGAAGCTAGAATTTCATTTGTATTAAATAAATGATTTAAATAATTTTTTGAATATTTATTTAAATTTAGGTTCTCACATTTAGAGTCTAGTGGTGTATTATCATTTTGATATTTGTTATTTTTAATATTTATTTTACCACCCCATGTGAATGCAAGACCAGTTCGACCAGATCTAGTAGGTAAAACACAATCAAACATATCTATGCCTCTTTTAACAGCTCCTAAAATATCAGAAGGTGTACCAACACCCATTAAATAACGAGGTTTATCTTCTGGTAAAAATTCTTTAATATCATCAATAACTGAAAACATTTCACTTTGCTCCTCTCCTACCGCTAAACCACCCAAAGCATATCCATCAAACCCAATTTTTATCAATTCATTAAGCGACTTAATTCTTAGATCCTTGAATAAACCACCTTGAATGATTCCAAATAATGCTTTTTTTGGATTTTTACCAAAAGCTATTTTTGAACGCTCAGCCCAATATAAAGAGAGATTCATTGATTTTTTTATTAATTCATAATCATTCGTCTTTTTAGGACACTCATCCATAATCATTAAGATATCAGAGTTCAAACCAAGCTGAATTCTAATACTTTCTTCTGGACTTAAATAATATTTTTTCCCGTCTACATGAGAATTGAAAATTGCCCCTTTTTCTTTGTCAATCTTATTCAACTTCGAGAGAGACATAACTTGAAAACCTCCAGAGTCAGTTAATATTGGAAGATCACAATTCATAAATTTATGTAAACCACCAGCTGATTGAATTCTTTCAACTCCAGGTCTAATCATCAAATGATAAGTATTTCCTAAGATTATTTCTGAACCAGTTTTTTTAATATCATCAATAGTGCATGCTTTTACTGTAGCTTGTGTACCTACTGGCATAAAAGCTGGGGTATGAATTTTTCCTCTAAAAGTTTCTATAACACCACTTCTAGCGAATTTATTAGTATTTAAAACTTTAAAGGCAAAATTTTTTAATGCCATCTAAAGTTTATAAAGATTTAAAACTAATTATCTTATCTGGATCAGAAACAGAACCATTATTACTTTCATCGCCACGTTTGATTTTATCAACGTATTCCATACCTTCAATTACTTTTCCAAAGACAGTATATTGCCTATCCAAAAAAGGAGCAGGTTTAAAACAAATAAAAAATTGACTATTGGCGCTATTTGGGTCGGATGATCTAGCCATGGATAAAGTACCTCTATTATGTGGTAAACTACTAAATTCTTGTTGCAAATCTGGTAAATCAGAGCCACCCATACCAGCTCTTGATAAATTAAAATCTTTAGTTTCAGAATTACCAAATTTTACATCTCCCGTTTGAGCCATGAAGCCATCAATAACTCTATGAAAAACTACATTGTCGTATTTCCCTGAATTAGCGAGTTCTTTAATTCTTTTCACATGATTTGGTGCCGCGTCTTCAAATAATTCAATTTTGACATCACCATCCTTAAGTTTTAAAATCATAATATTCTCCTCTGAAATTGATTGGTTTGTAATTAAAAAAAAAATTAATAATAAATTGATAAAAATTTTATTCATACTTTTTTTTTAATGATTTAATGGTATTTTTTGTAGTAAATTTTTTAATATCACCTTTTAATTTGACTATCTCTTTAACAAATTTAGAAGATATAATTTGATTTTCAAGATCAGACATTAAAAATAAAGTTTCAATTTCATTGTTCAGCTTTCGGTTCATTCCAGCTAACTGAAATTCATATTCAAAATCAGAAACTGCTCTTAAACCTCTTAAAATAAAACGAGACTTATATTTTCTGCATAAATCAGTTGTAAGAGATGTAAATGAGATAATTGAAATTTTTTTTTTATTTAATTTAAGGTCAGAAAATAAAGCTTTATGTACAATATCAATTCTTTCATTTGAGTCAAAGAGGTAATTTTTATTATCAACATTAGAGACTGCAACTATAATTTTATCGAATAGTTTCAATCCTTTTTTAATAACATCAACATGTCCAAAAGTGATTGGATCAAATGTACCGGGGTAAATAGCAATTTTATTCATTAAACTAAATTATCATCAATTTTATTGGCAGAAACAACTTTTTCTTCACCAGATAATTTAATAATCCTTACTCCTTGAGTATTCCGTCCTGCAGTTCTGATTTCTTTAACTGCAACTCTAATCACTCTTCCTTTATTTGTCGAAATTAAAATTTCATCACCATCAAATACTGGAAACGAAGATGAAATATTGCCGTTTCTTGGAGAGTTAATAATTCCTATAATCCCTTTACCTCCTCGGTTTGTAACTCTGTAATCTATGTCTGATGTCTTTTTCCCAAAACCATTTTCTGTTATTGATAAAATAAAATTTTCCTTAGCTTCTAATTCAGATTTAATATCTTTAGATTTTCCATTTTTAATCTTTTTATTATTATCAATAATAGATAATGATACAATTTGATCATTTGGAGCTAAAACTATACCTTTAATGCCTTTTGAAGATCTTCCCTTAAAAATTCTTAATTTTTTTGACTCAAATCTGATGCATTTTCCCAATTTAGTACTTAAAATAATATCTTGATCATCTTTACATATTTTAACTCCAACAATCTTATCATTAGTATCAAGTTTCATTGCTATTTTTCCTGAAGAGTTAATTGAAGAAAAATCTTCTAAGCTATTTTTTCTTATTTTACCTTGAGAAGTTGCAAAAACTATCCGATAATTTTTAAGCTCATTTTCCTCATCTGGAAAAGGCATTATTGAACTTATAGATTGATGATTTTTAAGAGGTAAAATATTGAACAATGATTTCCCTTTTGATGTTGAGGATCCCTCAGGTATTTTCCAAGCTTTAATTCTATAAACAAGACCTTCCGTTGAAAAAAAGAGAACTGATGTATGAGTGTTAACAGATAATGTTTGAACTACTGAGTCTTCATTTCTAGTTGTTATTCCTGTTTTACCTTTGCCACCTCTTTTTTGTGTCTTAACATTATTTAAGGACCCTCTCTTAATGTAACCTTGTAATGTAACAGTAATTAAAACAGACTGTTTTTGTATTGTTTCCTCAATATCATAATTTAGCACCGCATCAATTATTTTTGTTCTTCTAGGTAATGAATACTTATCTTTTATATTTTTGAGTTCTTCACTGATAACTTTTAGTAATTCTTTTTTTGAGGATATTATTTTTTTATATTTAATAATGAGATCTGCCAATTTTTTAATCTCTATTTCAATTTCATTTATTCCTAATGCAGTCAATTTTTGTAATCTCAATTCTAATATTGCATCTACTTGTAATTCTGAAAGAGGATACATTCCTTTATTTTTTTTATTTTCAACTAAAGAAATTATTTTTTGAGATTTATTGATTTTCCATTTTAATTTTAAGATTGATTTTTTTGCATCATCAGGATTTTTTGAATTTCTAATAATCTTAATAATCTTGTCTAGGTTTTCAACGGAAACTGATAAACCTATTAAAATGTGTGCTCTATCTTCAGCTTTTTTTAAATCAAATTTTGTTTTTTTAATTACTACATCTTCCCTAAATGATAAAAAATTAGATAAGAAATCTTTTAAATTACAAACTTCAGGTTTTCCATCAATAATCGCTAATGTATTGAAACCAAAAGAACTTTCAATTTGAGTATTTTTATACAACTGACGTTTAACTGTCTCGGGTTCAACGCCATTTCGTAAATCTATAGATACTCTTATACCCTCTCTATTAGACTCATCTCTAATGTCTTTAATCCCTTCAATTTTTTTTTCTCTTACCAATTGAGCAATTCTCTCATTTAAAACAGATTTATTTACTTGATAAGGAATAGATGTAATAACAAGTCTTTCTCTTCCATTTTTTAAACTTTCAATTGATATTTCACCTCTTATTTTAAATGACCCTCGGCCTTTGTTATAACCTTGTTTTATAATATCTTTACCAATTATTACACCACCTGTAGGAAAATCAGGACCAGGAATATGTTTCATTAAATCTTTAATCTTTATATCTTTATTTTCTATCAAAGCTAAAGCTCCATTAATAACTTCACCAAGATTATGAGGAGGTATACTTGTGGCCATACCCACAGCAATTCCACCAGCACCATTTACTAATAAATTTGGAAACTGCGCAGGTAAAACTGTTGGTTCTTTTTCAGTTTCATCATAATTGCTTTTAAATGTAATTGTGTTTTTTTCTATATCATCAATTAAAAATTGAGATACTTTGGATAATCTAGTTTCAGTATATCTCATAGCTGCTGCAGGGTCGCCGTCTATTGAACCAAAATTTCCTTGTCCGTCAACTAACGGTAAGCTCATTGAAAAATCTTGAACCATACGTACTAAAGCATCGTAAACTGATTGGTCTCCATGTGGGTGATATTTACCGATTACATCTCCAACTATTCTTGCAGATTTTCTAAATTGTTTGGACCAATCATAACCACCTTTGTACATTGCATACAAAATCCTTCTATGTACAGGCTTAAGACCATCTCTTATGTCTGGGAGAGCTCTACTAACTATAACACTCATTGCATATGAGAGATAAGACGAGCTCATCTCATCGTGCATTGATATCAACTTTATATTTTTACTCTCAGGAACTTCAGTTTTTTGCATAGATATTAAAATGGAATATCGTCATCCATATCGTTTGATATTTGTGACATATCCTCATTATTTTTTAAAGGTTGCGAGTTATCATTAGCAATTCCACCTGTAGAATTTCCACCTCCCAACATTGTTAAAGAAGAGTTGTAACCTTGAATAACTATTTCTGTTGAGTATTTGTCTTGACCTGATTGCTCATCTTTCCATTTTCTTGTAGTTAATTGACCCTCAACGTATATTTGAGCACCTTTTTTTAAATATTGTTGAACAACATTTACTAAACCTTCATTAAATACAACTATACGGTGCCATTCAGTTTTTTCTTTTTTTTCACCTGAATTTTTATCTTTCCAGGATTGGCTAGTCGCAAGACTAAGTCTAGCAACACTTTTACCATTTACCATTTGTTTAATTTCTGGGTCTGCGCCCAAACGACCAATTAAAAGTACTTTATTTAAACTTCCAGCCATAATATTTTAATATTTGTTAAATTTATTAATTAGAATTATATCACAATTTACTCTGAATATTAATTTTATTAAGTCAAAGCAACAAAAATTATGATTAAAAAGATAGTTATTAAGGGCGCTAAAGAACATAATTTGAAGAATATTTCTTTAGAAATTCCTAAAGATAAATTCGTAGTCATTACGGGTCTTTCAGGCTCAGGTAAGTCATCTCTCGCCTTTGATACAGTTTATGCTGAAGGACAGCGAAGGTATGTTGAAAGCTTGTCTGCATACGCTAGACAATTTTTGGATAAAATGAAAAAACCTAATGTCGATTTAATTGAGGGATTAAGTCCAGCTATATCAATAGAACAGAAAAATACATCAAAAAATCCTAGGTCAACAGTAGCAACTGTAACTGAAATTTATGATTATATGAGAGTTCTTTATGCTAGAGCAGGAATACCTTATTCACCATTTACAGGTAAACCAATCGTGTCACAAACAGTAACCCAAATTGTAGATAAAATTAAACAATTACCAAAAAAAGCAACAATTTATTTATACGCTCCAGTAGTTAGAGGTCGTAAAGGTGAATACAAAAAAGAGATTTTAGGCTACAAAAAAAGAGGTTTTAGAAAAATTAAAATTGATAATATTTTATATGACATTGAGAAAATTCCGGAGCTTAATAAAAAAACAAAACATGATATTTCAGTTTTGGTTGACAGAATTGTTCTAAATTCGTCTTTAGGAAATAGATTAGCTGAAGGTATTGAAACAAGTATTAATTTAGCAAATGGATTATTATTTGTTGAATATGAAGATGAAACATTACCAAAAAAATTTCGTAAATTAGAAAAATTAATATTTTCAACAAAATTTGCTTGTCCAGAGAGTGGTTTCACAATTGAAGAAATTGAACCAAGATTGTTTTCTTTTAATAGTCCTTTTGGTGCTTGTGAAGAATGTGAAGGCATCGGTATAAAATTAAACGTTGATCCAAATCTAGTTATACCAAATGAAAAAAAAAGTATTGCAGATGGTGCTATAGAACCTTGGGCAAAAACTACAACTTTGTATTATGCACAAACTCTAGCATCAATTGCAAAACATTATAATTTTTCTCTTGAGGATAAATGGTCAAAACTTACAAAAAAAATTAGAGATATCATACTTTATGGATCAGATGATGAAGAAATAAAATTTACTTATGATGATGGTTATGAAAAATACTCTCATAAAAAAACTTTTGAGGGTGTAATAAATAATTTAGAGCGAAGGTATCTAGAAACTGATAGTGATTGGAAAAGAGAGGAAATAGCTCAATATCAATCTGATACAAAGTGTGAAAGATGTAATGGTTATAGACTTAAAGATGAGGCTCTTTGTGTTAAAATTGACGGACTAAACATAAGTGAAGTCACCGAAAAATCCATTTATGACTCAGCTAAATGGTTCGAAAATTTAAAAAATACTTTAGATAAGAGACAATTTAAAATTGCTGAGCACATTCTAAAAGAAATTAATGAAAGATTAAATTTTCTTTTAAATGTCGGTCTTGATTATTTAACACTTTCAAGAGAGTCTGGAACTCTTTCTGGTGGAGAAGCTCAACGAATTAGATTAGCATCACAAATTGGATCAGGATTAACAGGTGTATTGTATGTTTTAGACGAGCCATCAATCGGTTTACATCAAAAAGATAATGTTAAGTTAATAAATGCCTTAAAAAGATTAAGAGATTTAGGTAATACTGTTATCGTTGTGGAACATGATACAGAGACAATGGAAAATGCAGATCACATAATTGATTTAGGTCCTGAAGCAGGAAGTAATGGAGGTCAAATAACAGCGCAAGGTTCATATGAAGAACTAAAAAAAGATAAAAATAGTATTACAGGTCAATATCTTGCAAATAAAAAATCTATTGAAATACCTAAAACTAGACGTTTAGCTAAAAATGGTAGATTTGTAGAGATCAATGGTGCAAGTGGAAATAATTTAAATAATGTTAATCTAAAAATTCCAACTGGAACATTTACTTGTGTTACTGGTGTCTCGGGTAGTGGGAAGTCTACACTAATATTACAAACCTTGTTTCATGCTTTAAATTTAACTTTAAATAATAAAGCTAGAAAAACGCCTAAATCATTTAAAGGTTACAAAGGTGTCGAATTAATTGATAAAATAATTGATATAGACCAATCACCTATTGGAAGAACACCAAGATCAAATCCAGCTACATATACAGGTGCTTTTGGCCCAATCAGAGATTGGTTTACAAGTTTACCAGAGTCAAAAACAAGAGGTTATAAACCAGGGCGATTTTCTTTTAATGTTAAAGGAGGAAGGTGTGAAGCCTGTGAGGGAGATGGCGTAATCACATATGAAATGCACTTTTTGCCAGATGTATATATACAATGTGATGAATGCAAAGGAACCAGATACAATAGAGAAACTTTAGAAATTAAATTTAAAGGCAAGAGTATTGCAGACGTTTTAGATATGTCAGTCGATGAAGGATGTGAATATTTTGAGAATATATCAAAC
>Ga0315315_10006324_pt1 | contig 10950 bp, 7 predicted proteins | sample M140m3416metaG_FD_203699 | JGI IMG/M metagenome (GOLD analysis project Ga0315315, IMG submission 203699) | Ammonia-oxidizing marine archaeal communities from Monterey Bay, California, United States - M1 40m 3416 | ecosystem: Environmental > Aquatic > Marine > Intertidal zone | place: USA... | reverse complement strand
ACTTCATTGTCTCTTTAAGTAATATTAGTGAGCAGGTTTCTGTGCAAGTTGTAGATATGCAAGGAAGATTAATTTATTCTCAAATTGAAGGACTTAAAGTTGGGAAAGAGAATGTTATTTCTCTTGAAAACGTGGAGAGAGGTGTTTACCTCATATCTGTTTCTTCAAACAAAGGAAGGTACACTCAATCAATTGTTATTGAGTAAAGATTAATCTGTAAAGTTAAAAAGCCCGCCTAGGCGGGCTTTTTTATTTAACATAAGATATAAATTATTTGATAGCAATTTTTTTAGCAATCTTACTCTCCTTATTTGTTGGAACTGAAATGGAAAGTATACCATCTTTATAGTCACCTACTATTTTTTTCTCTTCCACGTTTTTTGGTAGGTTAAATGTTCTCTGGAATTTACCGTAAATAAATTCTCTTCTTACGAATTTACCCGCATCTTCGTTATCCACTAGTTCTTTTTCGTTAGAAATAGATAGTTTATTGTTTTCCAACTCTATATTTAAATCCTCTTTTTTCATTCCAGGAACAGCCAGTTCGATAACAAAACCTGTTTCATGTTCTTTGACATTTACGGCAGGTATAGTGTGCTTATTATAATTTGTATCCAACTTATCTGTATTGGTGAAAAAATCATCGAATAACGAATTAATACTTGGTCTGTGGTTAAATTTTACTATTGACATAATTTTTTGTTTTTGATTTCTAATTAAATTTCGAAATCACTAGTTCAAACTATATGCCGTTATATTTTATTTTAAAAAGACTGTCTTTTTGTCTGTTTTTAGTCGTTTTAGACTTTCGATTGCTGACAATATTTCCGAAAATGGCTTTGTTTTTAGTTTTTGATAAAAACACCACTCTTTCCGTTGACTGATATGATGTATGCTCCTTTGGTGAACTTAGACACGTCGATTGCACTGGTATCAGCGCATATCTGTTTAGATAGAATTTGCTTTCCAACAGAATCTGTAATTGTAACAAGTCCGTGTTCTTCAATAAATAATATTTCATTTGAAGGATTCGGATAAAATTTAACCTTATTAATCCCTTTCTCTTCTATATTAAGGCTTGGTGGGCAATAATTACCATCTGGAGCATTTTGAGGCAACTTATAGGCTGGGTTAGTGATCAAAGCATAGCCTAATACATCGGTGGATTGAAGTAACGGCGGCGAACATGGCTCCCACTCATTAGCAATGCCATTACAAGTAGGGGTGTCGTTTAATATACCCATATTAGTGACTATCATCCAATATAAGTATTCAATTGCCATACACCCATAATCGCATGTTGCATCGTCATAGTGGTACCAGGCAGAACTTGGGTAAGGGTTTGGAATACTTAAGAACTGGCCTCCTCTTGCAACATCCATTGCAGCCGATAAAAGAGAGGAATTAGGAGAGAAGTCAAATGCAGCCGGATAGATGTTTACATGGCCAACACCATTAATGGTGTGCAAAACCTCTTCTACTGTAGCATCTGAACCCCAATAACCTGGTGCTGTTGGATCCATTTCTGATTTCCACAATACCGCTGACACGCCGCTACCATTGTAATTATTAAAAAAGGTAAGCATAGCAGCGTTTTCATCCGCGGCAAACACAGGCATCATGGCTTCATTTGCAACAAGCTCCGCAAGCAAAGCTGGGTCATCAACTATCCCATCTTCATCGTTATCAATTAACTCTGCCCATATTGCTGCGGCATGCAATACTTTTTCATCCGGAACCGTACTTTCTGCATACACAGAGCAACCAAAGACATCAACATATTTCGTAAACGAACTTAATGCAGGGTCTGATGGACTTGGATTAGCCTCAATCGTGAAGCAAACATTGTTTTGAGCGCTAGTTGTTGCGATTAATAAAGCTAGAATTACTAGGCTTGATGATTTTTTCATGTGGACAAATATTTTGTGTGGTCTCTGCAAATTAACAAACGTTTTTTATTTACTGATAACCAGTTAATTAGCTTTTATCAATCTTTTAATTTGTTGTTTTTCACCATTACTAATTTTTGCAAAATAAATTCCACTTTCCATTTCTCCCAAATCAACCTGAGTCTTTATGATATGTTCGCTGCCTGAAATTAGCTCGCTAGATATTTCACGACCAGTAGCATCTAGAACCTTAATAACCATGCTTTTTCCAAAACCTTCTATTTCTAAATTAAAAATATTGTCACTAGGATTTGGATATACTTCAACTGAAGTATAGCGCTCTATTTCTTCTTGGCTTAAGGTATATCCAACCGTAAAATAATGTGTAATGTGCGACCCGAAATCAGAGTCGAATTGGTCTAATTGGGGTCCACCGAGCATTTTGGTTTTTATCGATCCATTACCATCACTATTTGCAAAAAAGCCTAAACCGTCACCATCAGAGTCTAAAAACTCCATTTTGTAACATCCAGCGGGCAAGCTTAACGTATCTTTATAAGTAGTTGAATTGGCAAAATTAGTTCGGGAAAAAATCACATTTCCATTGTCGTCATAAACATAGAGTTCGTTTTCGCTGGCTGCATTATTTGTGATTGTCCAAATATAAAAATCGGAAGGATATGTTTTTGGTGCTTCAAACTCCACGCTATAAATGTTGTCATAGTCGTAATCGTCAGAGGTTCCGTTTGTGTTTACAACATCAACATTAAACCACTTGCAGTCTTGCGCTTCAAACCAAAACCCTTGACCCGATATAGGCAGCTCAACCTCTTCTGTTTCTCCAAAAGCTAAATTACCGGTCCAATTGAAAGACTCGTGACCTCCATTGCAAACCCAAAACTCTATAGTTGCGCTCGTTAAATTGGCGCTACCATTATTTTTGATTACAATTTTAGGGTTATCACAAATCGGATTTACCCTATTGTGATACTCCCAAATATTAGGAGAAATCACATCATCAACGGTCGCATTGTTTACAAAATTAATATCACCATAAGAAACAAGTTGAACGGTGGTGCGGTAATTTCCCTCCATACCTGCAGCGTCATATTCCATTCCATAGTCAATAGAAGCAACCCCTCCGGGCGTTATGTAAGGAGTAATGTCGTGGTTGTATGTATCGCCAAATGTTCCCGGACACCAACCAGCCCTGTCATAAATCCATGTTCCTCCTTGGGAAATAACCGGATTATCCGCACATGTTTTCCAATTTAACCACTGAAATTGCTGTGAACCATTGATGCTTAAATCGTGTAATTTAGGACAAAATTCTGCGCAATTTTCAAAACCCCCGAACCAGTGTCCTGTGGTTCTGGTCTTCACCGTATATTGCGTTGCTGCCGGGTTTAATTGGACATCAACCGCTGGCATAGAAATATCGTTAGCGATATTTGAATGCTGATAATCACCTAACCATATGGTTTCAAAATCAACAACATCCCTTGGCGGAGTACCGTGTATCATTACAAATTTAACATCTATCAGTTCTTGTTGATTTCCTGCAGAAAATTCAACAGTATCATGAAACAAAGGCGTATAATCGGTTACATCGTAAACCCACCTGAAACCATTCGGACCAAGACTTAGCCCTATTCCATAAGGAGTAACATAGTTTTGAATTTGATGAGTGGTTTGATTGTATGTATTCACAAAATAGCCGTCATAAGAAGTGTAGTTTGAATCTATGACAAATCCATTGTTGTCATAGGTGTATGAATACCCCGGTAACCAACCATAAGTAGTGTCAACAGCAGAAGAGGATATTCCTGTTATATTCATGTCAACCGAAGTCGTAGTTTCCACAATAGAAACTTCATGGTGTTGTATAGAGTCAATAACTGCAAGAGAGTCAAGGTGAGATGTGTAGTTTCCTTGTATAAAAGTGATGTTTGGGCGGCTTGTAGATTGTAAAACATTGATACCTACTTCATCTCCGCTTTGCTGGCGCCAAGAAGGGAGCCCCATTAATTGAGCGTTATTTCCGCCAGCACTATAATCCATCGCCACAGTCCCTGTTAAATCGTCGAAATTATACGCTGCTTGTAGATTTGATATATTAGGGTGTGTTCCGTCAACCGATCTATCCATCCAACTTTGAATAGTTGCTTGGTCTAAAGCAGTATTCCAAACTCTGAATTCATCAATATGTCCATCATACCTCCCTGAATAATCATTTTGTCCAGGTCCTCCGATTTTAAAGGTTTCTATTCCTGCCATTGTTTTGGTTTTTCCTGTTCCAGACATAAAAACAGTGCCGTTTAAGTAAGCTGTCATGTTTCCTGTGGCTGCGTTCTTTGTAAACGCCCAATGATTCCATTGATCCGCAAAATCAATTGTATTTGCCGCTTGATCAATTCTGTCATAGGAATTAGTTGAGCTATTCCCTGCGTCCCAATAAACCCGGCTATTACTCCAGGGAAGATGAGAATTAACGACTCGATATCCATTAGCGTCTCTTCCTTCGAAAATATAGGAGTTCATGGGCATTATATCTGGATCTCCATAACACCAAAATGAAACCGTGATTTGATCAGAAATATTTGAAAAAACTGCCGAAGGAACCTCAACATAATCTCCACTTCCAAAGTCCAAATAACCATTACCCGAACTTGTTATTCCCGAGTTGAAACCTGTTGCTTCGCCAGTAACTGAAAAGTCACTTCCGGTTGATGCGTTGTCAAAACAAAGTTCTACAACCACATTGGAGGACCCATCCCAGGTGAATGGATTGTGAAAGTTAAATTCTGTAGCTCCAACAGAAGAAATAGTTGTATTAATATTATACACTTCTTGCAGCCCTGTTTCGTAGGATGTAGGTGTTAACTCGCTTAATAAAGTGTGTTTTATACTGATCTTTAGGTTATTGATTTCGGGTCCCAAAACAGTTGTTTCAAGTGCAATCTTGTCAATAGTGCCTGCAGTAATTCCTGCTGAGGTTAGTTCGCTAGCAGTAAATATATATTGCGATCTCCCCGCTCTATTTGATGTGCTAAACACCTCCGTTAAAGGCGCTGTTCCTGCACCAACCGTTCCGCTTGTTTCAGATGTTGTTACATCATATACAGGGAAGTGCTGGTACGACTGATTGTAGTCATATATTGGATTGCTGACATAAAAGATTGTGTCTGGGTTTGTGTTCCCTAAATAATAATAAGATGATCCAATATTTTCATGCTGATAAACGTTTGTATAGGTTGTATAATCCCATTCTCCGCAAGCGTAGCCATCTTGAGTGGTTGCAGCATCACACTTAAGTGTATAGTACATTAGTATTTTAGAATATGTATTTGTGTCGTTCGGAAAAACATACCACCCTCTTCTTTTGGTAATGTCAGAAAACTCAAGGGTTTGCACAATTGTCGTATCTCCTGTGTTTTGGGCATTAATCGAAGGTGCTATTGTGGCTATAAAAAGTAGGATAATTAAAATTGTCTTTTTCATATCTGCATGATTCAGTTTATTTAGCGCTAAGATAATGGTAACTGTCTTAAAAAAACAGCTGATTATCCCAAAGGTTTGAATTCCTATCTTACAGGCTTGTGAACTGGTTTCAAAAACTTCACTTTTTCTGACCTTCCAAAACAAGAACAAACTCTCCTTTCGGAGCCTTTTCTTGGAAATGAAGCAAAGCCTCAGATAGTGTTCCTCGGATGTTTTCCTCATAGATTTTTGTTAGTTCTCTTGTTACTGAACACTTTCGATCCGGTCCAAAAACCTCAACAAATTGCTCAAGGGCCTTAACAACTCTATACGGAGACTCATAAAAAACCATGGTTCGTGGCTCCTCTTTCAGTGCTTCTAGTCGTTTTAATCTTCCCTTTTTATGAGGTAAAAAGCCTTCAAACAAGAACCGATCACACGGAAGGCCAGAGTTTACTAAAGCAGGCACAAAAGCCGTCGCGCCGGGCAACGTTTCAACATCAACAGCATTTTCAATGCAAGCTCTTACCAACAAGAAGCCCGGGTCCGAAATCGAAGGAGTGCCAGCATCACTTACCAAGGCAAAAACATTTTCTGTAGAAGAAAGGTCCTCCGCTAATTGCTCCACAATTTTGTGTTCGTTATGCAAGTGAAAGGAGCGTTGCGGCGTCTTTATGTTAAGATGTTTCAATAGTTTTCCGCTTGTACGGGTGTCTTCAGCTAAAATTAAATTCGCTTCTTTTAAGGCGCGAATAGCACGAAGAGTTATATCTTCTAAATTCCCTATAGGGGTTGGCACAATAATTAGTTTTCCCATTTTAAGATCTCGTTAGCACAATGTAGTCCTGTAATATCGTTTTTAAAAACGCGACTTTGTTATTTGGAATAGTTGTAATATTAAGCTTTTCACTAATTATTTTAGTTAGTTCCGTGATTAACTTTTTGTGTTGTTTATTTGGGCGGCTTCTAAATCTATAAATTGAATTTTTGACTAACAACATATCTTCATCCGACAACTGCACTACTTGCGGATATTTTGTCTCATAATTCTCTTTGTTTTTTATTGTTAAAATATCTTTTATGCTGTATTTTGAAGTGGACTTAAGTTTTATGACACAGGTGTTTGCAATAACATCTCCCAGGCGCTGCATTTTGTCTGATGATGAAGCCGACAAAGCCGCAATTGATCCGACAGAAAACAAAATATCTATTAACCTAAAAGACCACCTTAAAAACAGTTCACCCATTGAAGGGGTGCCGCCTGAAACTTTTACAACCCTAATTCCAAGTGCTATTTTACCTATAGATTGTCCTCCAAAAAAAGCCTCCATAATAAAAGAATAAAAAAAGACAGGAAGCATAAACAAAGTAAAAGCTGTATAAATCACTTCACCCGAATCAAGCAATTTATTTGCGGCAAATCCTGCAGCTAATGTGGTGAACAGAGTTGTACATATTGTAATGTAAAAAAACAATATTACTAGGTCCAATAGTAAGGCCAAAGCCCTGCTTGATATTGGAGCTAGTTGATACTGAATGATAACGTTATGTGCAGTTACTATCTCTGTGGTTTTCATTTCTGAAGCTAAATATAGGAAGGAATACTTCTTAAAATAAAAAAAGTGGGTTTTATCTATTTTCTTTAACTCTTCTTTTCTCAATTTGAAATGTCAATTTTAACCCTTACATTTAGGAGTGTTTTTAACACAAAACTCCTGAGTAAAGCTCTATGAAGGAAACAGCTTTTATTAATCAGAATAAAAAAAAGTGGGCGAAATTCGAACGAATGTCCAAACAAAACCAGAGCGATCCGGATGAGCTGAGCGATTTGTTTATTGAAATAACAGATGATTTGGCTTATGCTAGAACTCATTATCCCAAAAGGTCTGTAAAAGTTTATTTAAACTCGCTTGCGCAAAAATCATTTCAAGGGGTTTATAAAAAAAAACGTACGTCTTTTAGTGTGTTTTTTCAGTTTTGGACAACCAGCCTTCCATTAGAAATGTTCAGAATCCGCAAGGCATTGCTTGCATCATTTATCGTTTTTTTTATCGGAATGCTGATAGGCATGGTATCTACAATGGATGACCCCGATTTCTTGGGAGCAGTAATAGGTTACGAATATGTTCATATGACCGAGCAAAACATTGCCAACGGAGAACCAATGAGTGTATACGGAAACAACGGAGGTGAAATGTATTCTTTTATTTCTATTGCTCAAAACAATTTAAGGGTAACTCTTATGGCTTTTGTTTTGGGAATATTTTTCTCTGTGGGTTCTGCTGTGTATATGTTTTTTAATGGAATAATGGTTGGTGCTTTTCAATGGTTTTTTAAAGTAAGGGGTCTTTTGCTAACCTCTTTTTTAACTATTTGGGTACATGGCGCTTTCGAAATATCTGGGATAATAATTGCTGGCGCTGCGGGTATTACTCTTGGTAATGGTTTTATGTTTCCAGGAACATTAACCCGAATACAATCTTTATCGATTGCTGCAAAAAGAGGAGTGAAAGTGATTATTGGGTTATTCCCTGTCATTCTTTTTGCTGCTTTTATTGAGGGGTTCGCTTCGCGGCACACTGAGTGGCCAGACGCAGTAAAGGGTGGAATCATCTTTTTAAGTTTTACTATTATGGTTTTCTATTTTGTTCTTTACCCTTATATTGTGGCTAAAAAGCACCATTTCAATGAGAATGTATCTGAAAAACCAACTTTTGTTGAAAAGAAACCTTTTGAGTTATATAAGGTCCGCAATATTGGCGGAATTTTTACAGATACGTTTGTCTTTTATAGAAAGTTTTTTCACTACTTCTCCAAAGTTTATTCATTCATTTTTCCTGCAACCATAACATATATTGTTTGGTTTTTTTATCAGTATCCTTATGGAGGTACAATTAATGACTGGTACGAAAATATGTCCATTGCTTTTGGTGTCGGCAACAGTGCTTTTCGTTGGGAAACTTTTAGTGTACTTACTTTTCTTTTTTCTTTAAACATCACAAGCGTCTTTTTTGCTTTTACCATAGCAAAAGGGCAGGAAAAGACTAGTAACCTTACAAAAGCTTTTTTAACATATATGTTAAAAAATATTTGGAGGGTTGTTCCAATAATTGGAGCGGTTCTGTTGTTAATACAGGTTAATATTTGGATAATTTTTTTAGCATGGTTTCTGATGCCATTTGCTCTATCTTTAAGTTTTCCTGGGGCCTTTGAAAACAGAGGGTTATTTATGGGGATTGGACGCGGCCTGTTAATTGGAATAAAGGGGTGGACTGCAGGCCTGGGTGTCTTTTTTATATTCTTGTTTATTCTGGGGTTAATTTTCTTTTTTGCTTTTGGACCTGTGCATGATTTAATAAAAATGGTGTTGAATTGGTTCCTAGTTTCAACAACGGATGACTATTTTCTAATAATGAACATTGTCGAAGCTTGTCTTTACATGTTAATAGCTCATTTCATAGTTCCTATTTTTTTTATTGCATTTAACGTTCTTTACCTAAGCACGGTTGAGAAGGAAGAGGCTTATGGTTTGTTTGAAAAACTAAAACATTTTGGAAAAGTAAGTAAAACACATGAAGACGAGGAGGTGGATAAGCTATGAGGAGGGTTGTTATAAATATGGTACTCTTTTCTGTGCTGGGTTGTCTCCTTGAAGCCTCTGGGCAAGAACCTTCTGCGCAAGAGGACTATGTAAATTCTACACAAGAAAAACACGCGTTTAATAAAAAGAAATGGGGTAGTCTAAAGGACTTATTAATTAATGAGTCTGATGGAACTTATAACTCGGGAGACAGAGGAGTTAAAGGAAGTTATTATAATTACGACAACGAAGACTATGACGGCAAGAATGGGGAGCACAACAATGACGACGACCAATACTCCAATAAAAGGGATCAAGCTTTTTCAAAGGAGGGTGGACATAAAAATGAAGGGGGGGTGGGCTATCAACCTAAAGAAGACAACGCGGAATACGGACAACAAGGCTACCACCCTAGAGAGAAACAGCCTCAGCAGACCAACCGAAACAACAATAATGTTTCGATTGGAGATGATATGGGATTTCTTCAATATGTCTTATTTGGGCTATTAACCGTCTTGCTTGGCTTCTTAATTTATCAGTTGTTTTTTCAATTCTCTTTTAATGATAAAGGGTCGAAAGTTATTAGTGATTTTGAAGAACTAGCTCCAACTCAAATACCAAAATCGGAATTAGAGCTTATGTTAGAAAAAGCTTTAGCTAAAGATGATTTTAGAGGGGTAATTAGACTCTATTTTATTTTTATAATTAAAGTTTTGAATGAAAAAGAGTGGATAAGGTGGGAAAAGGAAAAAACCAACTTTTCATACTTAATGGAAATGAGAGGAAAACCTCAATATGAATCATTTATTGAGGCTGTATCAATTTATGAGTTGGTGTGGTATGGAAATTACAATGTAAAAAAAGAAGATTTTAGTTCTTTAGAGCCGAAGTTTAAAGGATTATTAAACAATTTACATTTTGAAAGTAGGTAGTTGTGGGGCGAGCGAAGAAATATTTGATTTTAGGAGGTGCATTAATCGTGATGTTTGTATTGGTTTATTTCTTGGGAAGGGATAGTCAATCAAATTCTAGTATAAAAAATACTTTTGGATCTTCTCGGGTCGATTCCTTGATAATAAAAAAGCCTATTAATCCTGAGGGTACTTTTTTATTGTACCACCTATTAAAAAACCACAAAACCACTTCTTCACTTCAAAAAATACAAACATCTCCGGGCGTATCTCTTTCGGAGTTACTGCCAAAAGAGAAAAAAAATGACTGTAACAATATTTACTGCGCTATTGCAGAAGATGTGCACTTGAACGATGTGGACAGCGATTGGCTTTTGGAGTTTGTTGAAGCGGGGAATTGTGCGTTTATAGCTTGTGAAAACTTATCAAGCAAGTTGCGAACTGCCATTTCCGATAACTCCTATTTTAGATTTAACTCCTATTATGATACCTCTTTTGTATTGAACTTTTATCATCCTAAATATTTACACGACTACCCAATTGAAATTAAAAATGCGGAACTAAATAGTCATCGCTACCCAACATATAAAAACTGGAGATATTTTCTAGACACTGACTTGGGAAGAGAATTTGTGCGAATAGCGTATAACAACACTCGGGATTATCCTGTGTGTATACGTTTACAATATGGTAAGGGGGTTTTTATCATTCACTCAGCTCCATCTGCATTTTCGAATTACAACATGTTTAATGAGGGTGGTAAATACCATTCGGAGGTAATCTTTTCTCATTTACCAAAAGGAAACATCTATTGGCATCATGACTTTGGAAAATATTCCCCCTATAGGGGGGTTCCGCAACCTACATATTCTGAGCAAGAAAGTTCAAATAAAGTAAATTATCCGAAATCAAGTCCTTTGCAGTATATAATGAGGGTGCCCGCTTTGTTTACTGCTCTTATCTTGTTAATAATAGGGATCTTATTGTACATGATATTTCAAAGTAAAAGAAGGCAACAAATCATTCCAACTATGGAATCTAATGATAACTCGAGCCTAGAGTTTGTTCAAACGGTAAGCGTATTATATTT
>Ga0315315_10006323_pt1 | contig 10952 bp, 5 predicted proteins | sample M140m3416metaG_FD_203699 | JGI IMG/M metagenome (GOLD analysis project Ga0315315, IMG submission 203699) | Ammonia-oxidizing marine archaeal communities from Monterey Bay, California, United States - M1 40m 3416 | ecosystem: Environmental > Aquatic > Marine > Intertidal zone | place: USA... | reverse complement strand
CGACATGGTTCCACGGATACTCTTGATTGGCGGAGGAGTTTCATCGTTCGCATTTAGCCCGAACTTCTCCTGCTGCTGGGAGGTATCCCTTCGATCCGAAGCCACTGCTTCAAAAGTCGGTGTAAGTGTCTCGACGACGAAGCTATCAGCAGTTCCGTCCGCCAAAGTAACAGGAGGTGGGGCGCCAATGATACCTTTTGACGCAGGTCAGGATGCCAGAAGCGGGTCAACTACAGTCGCATATGTGGAGAAGGCTAAGGCAAAGCAGCTCAAGATTGCCCTGGAGGGCCTGGGATATCTGGACAGGTCATACAGAATGTTGAGAGCTGACGCTTCTTGTCCACTGAAGGATCCAAGAAGGTTCATCGCCGTCCCGATCACAAGGGATTGCATGGATAACCTTTCCTTCGAGAACGATATGTTGGATGGTGGAGGGTGGACAGCGCTCATTTCGGGTACAGGTGAGCAAATTGTACCATTCAGCTCGGTCGTTCTAGGTAGAATGAAAACAAATCGTTGCTAGCAGTATGGAATGTTTTATATTACAATTTTTATTTTGGTAGGTGTGAAATTTGAACCGTCAGCGTAGCTAAGGGTGTAGCTGAATCTCCCTGGCGTGGATGTTGATGGGCGTTCCGCCCTTCTCCAACACTGCTCCAGTTTTGAAGCACAGGCCGGTTCTCAACAGCTTCCGCCATCCTAGATTAGCACAATTCGATCAACTGTCCTTCCTAATCGGCCTTCTTGGCGTTGGCCGCTCCCCTCGCTACATCCTCAAAACTTCTGTAGTACTGGACCCCGTGAATATCCTCGACGTAGTGGCAGGTCTTGGCGATGCGCCACATGGCCTTCCAGAAGGGAGTGGGGTCGTAGTTGTATAGACCCTTAGGCTCAAGGTATGCCTTGATGGCAGCGGTTGCCTCATCGGACTTGTAGAAGGGCATCTCGTGGAAGAGATGGTGGACTACGTGCGTTGATCCGATCTTGTGGTGGAAAAAGTCGAAGATGCCGTAGGGGCGATCGATGGTGGTGAGCGCACCTTTGACCCAGGTCCACTGGTCGGCTCCGTACTGGGGAACGCTGGGGTCAGTGTGCTGGAGCCAGGTGTACAGGACAAGCCAGGCGTTCGTCCAGATGTAGGGACCGAAGTACCAAAGGCCGACCTTAAGGAAGCCGTGGTCCATGCCGATCTTGATGAGGAGGCCGAGCATGAGAACGACGCCAGCGGTGGACAAAAAGATTTTGGTCTGCAGCTTCTTGGGGAACATTTTGGATCCAGGACGGTAGTGGTCCATGATATCCCCATCATTGAGGAAGTTGCCATCAATGTCAAGGCGGCCTGTCGAGGCCAGGCCCAGCAGATAAAGAGGCCAACCAATGAAGAGGTGGGTGTAGACCTGGAACGCAGCAAAGGCGCCGTCCCCCATAGCGTCGTGCAGAACGGCGTAGAAGGATTCGCGCTCGTTGTTAGGGCCGAGACCATTCTCCTTGCCGGTGGTAGGGACGTGGCTCTCTCCGTCAACGAGGTTGTTGGTCCTGCGGTGGTGCTTGGCGTGGGTGTACTGCCAGGCGAAGTACGGGACGAGCAGGGCCTGGTGCATGATGAAGCCCCAGAAGTCGTTGAAGTTCTGCGACGGGGAGAAGGCTCCGTGCCCGCACTCGTGCGCTAAGACCCAGTGGCCGGTGAGGATTGTGCCCATCCAGAAGGCGTAAAAGTTCCACCCCGCGACCCAGCCGAGGGCGTTGACAGAAAGAAAATTCTCGGGGACATCGGTGGAGAGGACCTGGCTGGTGGCGTAGACAAGGGCAGCCGCCATTATTGAGTCCCTCGCGACGTACATCATAGAGTGCATGTACGAGCGCTTGAAGCAGTGCTCCGGGATAACGTTCTTCATCTCTTTCTTGCTGGGGAGCTCGGGAGCGTCCTTATCGAGGGGAAAGTAGGAGGAAACCCATACGTCCTTGTCGTGAATGCGGTGCGTCGGAGGGGCGACGCTCGTGACCTTCGTGGCCTCTTCGTGCTGTTGCTGTCCACCCTTTCCCATGATTGGTCAACTTGTGCAATAACTGAGTTAAGTGATGGCAGGGGAACAGGTCGACGTTCGACCTGGTTCGTATCCGTGAAATGTGAGGAGACGGATGAAGTAAAGAAAGTTGGGGATTTACTAGTACGGCGACAAGAAGCAGATCAAAAGCGAAGCGTATGCATGTCGGCACGCCAATGCACCAGCTGGACCCAAAACGTGCCTGTGCTGCCCACCTGGTCGGTCGTAAGTAGATACGTAGGAAGATTGCGTTCTATCGACGTGGCCGGGGTGGCGTGTTTGGATAGAAAACCGATGACGGGCGTGATGACGCGATTTCTTCATCGACAAAAGGATAATAAGAGTACATGAACCAGGTAGGCAATTTTGGAAAAACTATACATGCCTATTTTATGTACTTTAAAATCATTAGCCGCGCTCCGACCCCAGCCCCGTCACGAATGGGACGTAGACAGGGTTGGGTCGTTATCAACATCCACGATTTGCCAAAGTTGCAAGCACGATCGAGTTATCGCCAACAATACTCTACTCGTAGTATGCGTACAAGCGTACTGTTTGCATACTACTACGAGTCGTAGTCTAGTAGTATCCGTACTCTACTCTAGGTTGTATGTATGCATAGTATGCATAGTAGTAAGTACACAGTCATACCCAATAGCTACTCCTACTCTAGTACTAGCTAGTAGTACTACTACTACGCATACTACTACTCTAGTAGTAAGTAGTACTAGAGTATGCATATAAGAACGGAAACTTTGATACGTTCCGAGTACTATAGTACTCTCTAGTCTAGAGAGCGACGGTAAAATTAATACTTAATGGCTGGTCGTGCTGGCGCGCGTGCTGGTGCTGAGCCCGTCAGAAATCTCCCGCGCACCTCTCCATAACAATGTAAGAGAGTACCAGAGTAAGATGTAGAAATCTCTTGACAATGAGAGTCTTGTAGAAAAAATATATGTTATTAATGAATAAAAGCTCGGTATATTCACATACTGTTCATTTTGCGGCACTGGAGTACTATGGATAAAAATATCCAGAGCTTGTTGTGTGCACAATATTATGCATACTACTCTAGCTAGTGTGAATGGTATGCCTAATGTGGTACTTCAGTACGTGTAGATACTAGCAGGTACATATGCATAAATAATAGCTACTACGAGCAGAGTATGTACATGCGCATATATATATATATATATATATACTATGCATACTATACGTACGACTCGTAGTAATATTATACCGGTTTGCATGATACACGGGATCGAGAACACTCCGACCCAATGCTTCTTGGTCTGCGTGTCTGTTTCCAGCCCAGCATTCAGGTCGCCTGCCCATTGCGCTCCACTTCACCCATCGGACCAAACAGCCAGCGGACTCTGGAAAGAATCTTGCCTTTGTCCCTGATTGAAGCTGCGTCCTCCCTCCACCGCAGAGGCGAAAGCGTTCGGGCTCGTGGCTCTTTGAGTCCCAGGAAAGGGAACCTTCGATCGATCCCGTCAGGTCGGATCTGCGGGGCCCAGTCTTGCATCGACCCGAGCTGTCATCTGACTCGTGACTCGAGGGCTGCCCGATACAATAACACCATGAGGTCCCCTGCTGTCGCCCTTCCCACGTTTGTCCTGGCGGCGGCGGCCGCCGTGCTGCCCCTTGCATCCGGCGAGGACCTGATGCTTGCTGGCGGCGGATACACGGCTAAGACCAACCCCACAGCGGAGGCCAACCTTGCTCTCGATGCCTCGGACATCAAGGAATCGGACGACCTCGACGAAAAGATGAAGATTTACTCCGACGGCCAGAACACGGATACGTCCTTGGCCAATCTCTCCCTGAAGGCACCAGAAACCATGGCAGGCGACGAGCTGTACAGCATCTATACACACGCCTTCAACTACATCGGTACAGAGAAGGAGCACGAGGATTTTGACCATTTCGACGAGAAGGATACTGGCGTGTACGCCAACACCATTGTGAACGATCTGTTTGATCTGGACGAGGAGAACATCGAGACAGATGCTGCGCTTGTCACCAATGTTTGGATGACAGTCGTTCACCACCTCGAGGAGTCTCTCCGACAATGCAGGACGGGCAAGAGCGGTGAGGCGGACCTCGACAAGGCGGCAGCCTACTGGATCGGTGCCGGGCAGGAGTTTGGCGAGAACGAGGGTGGTCACATGCTCTACAGCCTTACTGAGAAGGCGGGAGCCCGGTTCGGTCAGGACAACATGGAGACTGAGGTGAACACGAACATTATCGCCTACATGAATGAGATCAAGGCTGATATTTTCGAGACGGGGACTTGCAAGGACGCTGACGGTTGGCTTCAGATGCGCCTTATCGTCAATAAGATCGTGGGACAAATGAATGTCCCTTTGGTTCAAAATCTGTACCATTACAGCAAAGAGAAGAACGAGAAGTTCCTCGAGCTCTATGCTCTCGCCCTGGTCCCGCAGACGGCTGCGTGCGACCCTTCAGCATTCGATTGGTTCCTCGAGGAGCTCGTCCTTACGGATCTGCGTTCGCAAGATTTCAACTCTGTCGTTTCTCGGTTGCAGTCTTTATACCCTTGTCTTGGGATCAAGTGCAAGGATGTTGGGTCGTACCGGAACGGGCAGATCCCCGAGTGCAGCGATGCGAATGATGTCGACATTATGGCAGGCTTTGTGCCCGAACGCGATGTCTCGGAGACGGCAAAACTTGATCGGGACATTTTACGCATCAGAATACTATCTGAAAGAAAAGCTTACGACGCCGCTCTTGACGTTTTCAAGTATGGCCACAATAGCAGAATGGACGGTGGTTACAACTCAATGCAGAATGTCATAAGTGAGATGGCATCGGATACTGCAAATACCCCCGAGTTCAACTTGTTCAATTCATACTACGGCAGCCCGAATTTCGTCGAGGACATGATTATGGCCGCGCTTGATACTACTTCCCAAGAATTTAAAGGCGCATCCAGTGAGCAGCGTTCGGAAATTGCGTCCACTGCCCTCCAAACGATCGTCATACCGATTTATGCTTTGGAGCAATTTTATGATGCTGTTACGTTGTGCAAAACTGAAACCAGGAAAGCCGAGGACGCTTGGGACAGGGGTGCTGCTTTGTACATCGGGTCGATCGAGGGTGCAGATCCTGGCGGTACCAATGCTGGCGTGTCTCTCTACACACTTGCGAATTTGATGTGTGGCAAGTTTGGAACATGCACGGATGGCAGCGACAACGATGTTTCTAGAATTAATACCCAAATGATCGATTTCTTTCAGAGGGGCAAGGAGTCGCTGTCAGACGGAAGTTGCGCTGCCCTGCCCGATCCGACATTGCCACCTGCCCTCGTTGCTGATGTGAAGACCATCTTAATTCAAGGTACTCTCTATCTTGCTGCCGTCAACGATGAGCTATCTGCTGGATCAGATCAGGGAAGCGTTGGGGCTGGGCACGCCATGTCAAGGTCTATTCTTCCCTATTTGAATGATGTTGACTCTGGTGCTGCTGATTCAGTTGATTCCAACATGGCGTTTACCACCGGCAACCCAATCCCTGATGGTGTCGAAGAGGTTTTCACTTCAGTTGCAAATACTATTCAAGAAATGGGGGTGAAGTGCGGAGATGTGGGCGTGTACAGTGGTATCACTAGCGGTGATATTTGTGCATTAGGCGGCTCACCGAGCGCACCGGGGCCAACTAATAGACCACCCCCTTCGACTCCTTCTACACCGATATCTCCAGTCGCAGCGCCCACTCTGCCCCCTCTGGAGGAGAGTGGCGGGTCGGTGTCGTACTCATTTACCACAGCTGGAAAAGACTTCGGCAAAATCTCTCTCGATGTGAAAGAAATGGGCGACTCAAGCCCAGACGAAGCAAAGACGATTTACAACAACGGCATCTATGCGGATTCGAGCTTATCCCAGTTGAGCTCAGATGCCTTATCCAAGTATGCCGATAATCGCCTCTATAATATCTTTCGCTACGCTTTCAAGGACGAACCAGTGTTCATTGAAGGTGGCACTGGCATTCTCGCCGACTCGGAATACACCAACACAATTGTGGCGAAGGCCCTTGACGTTGCTGACGACACTCAGCTCGCATCACATGCGTCGATTATTATGAGCACATGGATGGAGACCAATCACCATCTCTCGCAGGCTGTTGAATCATGCAGCGATAGCTCCATTGATGGAGCTCTTGAAATCGACGCCGCTGCCGCATACTACATCGGCGAAGGCCAGGTAAAGGGCGATGGTAATACAGGAAATCTAATGTATTCCCTCGCTGAAGAAAGCGCAGCATTGTATGGCCAGGATGACGGGGAGGCTCCTGTCAATACTGTAATTATTCAGCTTCTCAACGATGCCAAAGATGAGGTACAGAAGTGCTCATCGTCAAACGACCCAATCCAACTACGGCTCACTGTCGACAAGATTGTCTCTTACATGAATGTCCCTTTGATCCGAAACCTTGTTTTCTACATGAACGCTGCCGACGATAGATCCAGCAGTCTTGAAAACTTCATTGAGCTCTATGCTCTATCGACGATTCCGCAGATAGCGGGCTGCAATCCAGGCGCATTTGCCTACCTCCGTGACGAACTGATTGACTATGAATGGGACTCAAACGACCTGAAGGATATCTTGAAACACTTGAAGGACAATCTCAGCTGCTTTGGCCTTTCATGCGCCGATATTGGCGCGCTTCGGGATCCCGTCGCGAAGCAACAACTGTGCGGCGCGGGAGAGTCATCTCCTCCCCTGGCTGGGTACACACCAACCACAAAAGTAGAAAATATAGCTGCGATTGACCGGGATATTCTCCAAATGCAAATTCTGCTGCAAATGGGATTGCCCCAGCTCGCCAAGCGTATTTACACACGCGGCCAAAATAGCGTTCACGTAGAAGGGGATAAGTACGTGTATCAAACTTTACAAGGTCTGGCGACGGACGATGAGAGGAAGGATGTCCCTCAGTTTGGTTCTTTCAAAAGTTATTTCAGAAATGACTATTATGCAGATTCGGCTATTGTTGATGCGCTTGACAAAAAGGGCGTATTCTCCAGGGCCACAGATGGTCAGATAGCAATGTTTGTCACTGCTGCTTTGCCTTCCGAAGTGACGTACATGTATGGATTGCAGAGATTGTATTCCGCTATTTCGACCTGCAGGGTCGAGCCCGATCGGGTGGAAATCCCTGCCTGGGACGAAGGAGCTGCAATGTTGATCGGTTCTATTGATTCCAGGAACCAGATATCGGCATACGCTAGTGGTGGAACAATGATGTATGCGCTGGGTAATAACATGTGCCACAAATTTTCTACTTGCGATGACGATGACAGAGGCCTATCGAGCAGCAGAGTCGTCGAGTATCTTACTGGAGGCAAGCTTTTTCTCCAAGAAGGTGAATGTGATAGCGCATTGGACTTGATTGACATTGGAATAGTGGCGTCGCTGCAAACTTCTTTGATCCAAGGGACTCTTCAGGCTGCAGCGGAGATGGCAGCATCTAGCTCATCAGACGATGTTATGGGTATTGGGTATGCAATGATGAGAGCCATTATTCCTGTGGTCAACGAAATCAGCGTGACTAGTGCCTCAACGATTTCATCCAAAATGAAGTTTGATGCATCGCGTAATCCGATGTCGGCAGGCGCCGACTCAGTTTTCGATGCGTTTATGCAGGTTATATCCGATATGGATACCGACTGCGGAGATGTGGGTACGCACAGGTCTGCACCTATCCGCGATGTCTGCCCTTCAGGCGCTGTCAAGGTAAATACCAGTGTGAGTTTGTCCAACGGTCTATACACAACGAGCACTTACGTGCAGGATAGGTCTCTGATTGCGCTCGACCTACGTGATATGGCAAAGGCCCTTCAAAATGGTAACACCGAAGTCGCAAAAGGAATTTACGAAGGTGGTCTCAATTCCGATATCTACGACAAGAGCGGAAAGAAAGTAGGTTCAAGAAGCCTGGAGAGTTTCAGCACGTCTGCATCCCTGATTATGGCACAAGAACCAACATTCATCATGTTCATGTATGCTCTCGGTGAAATTGATCTTGGCAGGTATCTAGGAGGCCCAGTGGGAGAGTACGCAGACTCAATTGTACAAAGAGCCTTTGATTCCAATGACCCAACTCTTGCGGTCGAAGCCGCTCGTGACCTCAATCTTTGGATGTATGCAGTCCATGAATTATACCAGGGCGTCGAAAATTGTAGGCGCCGCGTATTGAAGGATGATGACGGCGTCCATTCTATCGACGAAGTTGCTGCCTACTACATTGGTGACAGCCAAGAAACAGGTTCTTCCGATCGTGGGCACTCCCTCTATGCTGCGGCAGAAGAAATTGGCGAATTATTCGGCCAGGATAGCAGCGGACAGACGACAGTTAACACCAAAATTATGTCCCTGCTCAACGATGCCAAGACGGAGATCTCGTATCCAGGTGCTTGCACTGTAAACGGAGATACGTACAAGAGGTTGCGTACAATTGCGCACAAGGTCATTTCACAGATGACAGTCCCTCTAGTCCAGAGGCTGATCTATAATTTGGCCCAGAACGATCGAGAGCGTGTCAAAATTTACTCCGAAGCTGTTGTGCCACTTATCGCAGCATGTGATGTCTCAAGATTCGAATTCCTCCGCGACAAGTTGCTGATTGAGCAGTACAATGTGGTTGACATTGAGGACATAATCAAGAGCTTGGAGAGATCCTATCAGTGCTTGGGGATCACTTGCTCTGATGTTGGCACCTTCGATGACTATGGCACCGACTGTGTAGGAACACCTGAACTGAATCCTCTGGCAGGTTACACTCCTCAAACTGACGTCCGTAAGTTCGCATCTCTCGACCTTGATATTCGAAGCATTAATATTTTTATGCAGGAGAAGGCATATGGTGCTGTGAAAGATTACTACTCCCTCGGTAGGTACGCATCCGTGGAGACAAGTCAGGGAGAGGAAGTATTTTCGCTGAAGGATCTGGCCACGACGACCTCGAGGCAAATTGTGCCAGCATACGAATATTTCGAGCGACACTTTGAAGGAGAGCTCGATGAAGATGCCTCGGACTATTCCGATCACATCATTGAACGGACGCTTGGCACGGGTACAACTTGGACTGGGGCCACCGCAGAACAGAAAACTGAAATTGTTGTAAAGACCATGCAATACATGGTTGTTTATATGGCGTCCTTGGAGAACATGTACGAAGCGATTGATGATTGTGAATCCAATGATGCTCAGCGAAATGCTAACTCTGCCAACCTCTGGGACCGAGCAGCAGCGCTCATGATTGGATCACTGGAGGGGACTGAGGGAGGAGGTTCAGACCACGGTCTCATGATGTATAGTCTAGCGAACAAGAGATGCGAACAATTCCAGCGGTGCGAACCATCTACTGGAAAGGCTGAACTTAACACTCAGCTTATCAACTTGTTGTATTCCGGACGCGGAGAGACTATGGTAAACAACTGCGAGGCCCTTAAAAAGTCAACGCAAGAGATAGAGGCTCTTTTGCAGGTCCCTTTGATTCAAGGCACTTTGCGGTACGCATTGGCAAATGAAAAAAGGGGGGCCAATAAGAGTAAGGGCTTGGCAGAGGGCTTTGTCTTTTCCAGGTCGATATTGCCTTATGTTGAAGAGGCTAATGGAAAGGCAGGCCGCGTCATCCAGACGAATATGGACTTTGTCAACGACCCAGTACCAGACGGTGCAAGGGCGGTGTTCCGCGCTTTTGCGGAGGCCATCCCCAATATGAGCAACGTTGATTGTGAAAAGGTCGGCGTTGTCGATGGCATAGGCGGAGTTTGTGACAACAATTCGTCATCCTCTGCACGACAACGAGTAGCAGTTACTTCTTTCGTGGTCTCCTTCACCGCAGTGATTGTAGGACTTGCCGTTTTTGTCTAAAGAATTATAATAAACCATGTAATTTAATTGTGAACGAAACCACGTCGTTTTCTCTGTCGCCCGACAGGCACGACGACATTTAAGGAATAATGTGCTCTGTATGCCGAAGAGAAAAGGAAGAATCCGATCATATTTCGTATGTGTTCGGCAGATCACTGTATTGAGTACATAAAAATAAGGATTTATATATAAGTATAATCATCCGGAAAGGAATGTGCGGTGGGCAGAGGCGTTGTGCAGGGTCTAGATCGAAGCCTCTGTGCTCACGGGCCTCCCAAAGGGGCGATTTCTCTTAGGTGACGACTGCGGCCTGGCCTTCTTATCCTTTTCCTTCTTGTTGCCGAAAACCTTCTTGAAAAACTTGCCCTTCTTCTTCTTCTTATCATCGGTAGTCTCCTCAGCTTTACGCATGTCTGGCCTCGCGTCCATCTCGGCCGCATCACCAACGGATGGCGCGTCGGCTCCCATGCTTGCGATCAAGTCGTCCGTATTGTCGCCCCTCGCCGTGGGGCTCTTCATGTCCAGGTCCGATATTTCCGACGTGTTGAGCTCGTCGGCCCTTCCGTCCGCATTTCCACCGGCATGGTTGACAGCGAGGGCAGGAGAGTTCCGCAAGCTCGCTGGCAGGTCAACCATGTTGCCATCTCCCTCGCTGTTGGCCTTGATGAGGGCCTTGGTCTCAAGCAGCTCGAGGAGGACGGCCTCCCGACCCTCGTAGGCGCGCATGATGGTCGATACGCGATCGATCTGGCCAGGCACAGAGGTCTTGCCATAGACGAAGTTGAGCAGCTCGGACACCTGGGCGATGACGGCGGGCGAGGTGCCGTCGATAGATTCTCCCGAGAACTCCCCGCTCGTGTACGACGCCTCGTCCTCCCGCTCGCTGACGTCGCTGACGTCCTCCTTGCCCGGGGCGTTCGCGGTCTTGCCGTCGCCGGGGCTGGTGGGGAAGGCCTTGCCGAACGTCTCGAACTGGTCCCCCGGCTGGCCCGGGCCCTGTGCCAGC
>Ga0315315_10006320_pt1 | contig 10954 bp, 12 predicted proteins | sample M140m3416metaG_FD_203699 | JGI IMG/M metagenome (GOLD analysis project Ga0315315, IMG submission 203699) | Ammonia-oxidizing marine archaeal communities from Monterey Bay, California, United States - M1 40m 3416 | ecosystem: Environmental > Aquatic > Marine > Intertidal zone | place: USA... | reverse complement strand
CGCAGTCGGTGCAGCCGGAGCAGGAGTTTGTCTGATCGACACGACTAAACCAATCGATACACCAATTCAAAGCCTCGATATTTCTGCGAATGGTGCGTGCACGCTGTTTCAGGGTGAGCTGCTGTACGTCTCAGATATGGCGATTGGTCGTGGCCCCTACGGTCTTGGCAGTCGCACGACCTTGCGAATCTATAAAGTAAAGAGAACCCGAAGCTGAATGTTTATCGTGCTGTGACGAACGGATTCACGCACACGGGAGCGTTGCGGACACTAAATTCCTCCTCGAATGGTCACTATTCGTGATGGCGGGTGCATCGGCCTGCGCGAGTTCGAAGAATCGCTTCACTGCAGTTATCGCGAAATCTCGAACCAGAATTTTGGGAACATGCGCCGAAGTCATCTAACTCACTTCGGTGTCGCAACCGAAGCGTCGGAGCGAATTGTCTTCGTGACTTCGACTGGTCCAACCTGCTGCACGAACAATAGACCGCAAATGTAGTCGGTCTTTTTCACCGACGCGTTTCATTTCAGTACCACAAGAACGGAGGCTGACCTCAAATTAGCGGTCTGCTTAGCTCCCCGAGTCATCCACGGTGACTCAGGTCTTGAAGCGACTCGACAACTGTGACGGCGAAGGGGATGAATCCAAAACTGCTTAACCACTCCAAATGAGGCCGGTCGCCCACAGGACGCCAAGGATCATGACAATCAGCCCACTGACCTGGTAGAAGCGGTGAACCGCGTCGCCTTCGCCCCAGAGAATTCTTGAACGCGCCACCAGCAGCTGGTACACGACGAACTCACTCTTCATCGTTCCAGAAGCCAGCATGAACAACCCTGCTGCTGCCATCGATAATCCCCAAACTATATTCACTTCAGTCTCTCCGGGTTGGTTCATTACAGTTGCCGCGAGTCGGGGATAAGCGCAGGTTGCGCAGTTGGATCCCAGATCCGCAGCCACTCTCCTCACCGTAATATCCGCCGTCGTAATCAAAACCTGCCACAATCGGTAGCGATCAGTTACCACAGGCAGCTGGGAGGGTCGTTCTTGTCAAAATCAGCAACGATCTTCTTCAGGATTTCTACTGCTTGCTTTTGCTGCTCGACAGACGGCACGTCGTTGTAAAGTTTCGATGCTTCGGCAACGGCGTCTTCGATCTGTGCACTCCATTTATCCAAGAGCGGATTGATGTATTTCGAGTTGTAGTACTCCCTGAGAAATTGCTCATACAACTGCTCGCACTTCGGACCTTTAAAACAACTTCGCACTCCGAGCACCAGCTTGTCTCTTGACGGCCCAACGTATTCGGACTCAGGAGTGCCATTGTCCACATCGGCTTTGTCTAAATCCTGATCGTCTTCGTCGAGCTCTTCCTGATCGTCATCTTCATCGTGTTCTTCCTCCTGCTGCAAGTCCAAGTCATCTCTGGGCCGCGAAGGTTCGCGCCTGCCGACGTATCCCGGACCTCCAATTTCCTGGTCCATATCCCAAGGGATCAAATGGACTCGTTTTCTCTGCGATTCCACATACCAGTAGAAGTTCGCGTTGGGGCTTGGACCGAATCCACAGCCGCCGAAAACCGCACTGTCATGGTGCCCCAAGGTGTTCATTACGACGTAAAGCCGCATCAATTGCTCCACGTCGAACCAGCGATTCATCACCGAGTCGACCTGAGACGGATTCGCGCCCAACACGTCTTGCGCGAAGGCCTGAAAACGGCTCACATCGCCCGCTTCTTCGTTAGTTTTCAAAGCCGCCTTGAGGTGCTTTTCGGGCTTCAACGTATTGTTGGGATCGACTGGCCAAACGGATTTGTAGAGATTGCCGTCACCGTCTTTGAAATGATGATCGGCAAAACGGCCATCGATCTGCTCGGTCAGCGCGTAGATGCCACTGTACTTTCCGTTGATGTACACCTTGGCGTGCATACAGCGTGGTACCGGATTGCCGAACTGTCCAAGCAACCACCAGTAGAGTCGCTCGCGCATCATGCCGCGGTCGTGATTCATCGAATGGAACTGGAGTTTCTTCACGCCATAGAACTTGTCCTTCTTGCTCTTCCAGTTCACTTTGACCTTCAGTGACAACTTGGACGCAAGCTTCGGCCCCGATGATGCGACTCCGTCTTTTCCGACTTTAAAATCCTTCACAAAGTGTTCGAAGGAACCATGCTCTCCTTTGTATCGCACGCCAACATGAGACAACAGTTTGCCCTCGAACAGCAACGCTCCTTCGACGTATTGCTCACGGACTGGACTGTCGTTTAGGAATTTGAGGTCGGCGTCTTCGAGGATGATGTCGTAGCGACGGAGAGCATCTTGGTCGAAGAGGTAGTCCGATTTGTGCGACTTCGCGTAGACGTATGGCTGGTCATACTTTTCTCTTACCTGAGCGAGGCGATTCGCGACGGTTGCGGCGCTGACATCCGGCTCGTCCGCTTGGACGTGACTGGCCAGCGACGCCAGTATCAGTCCAGCTAAGAAGCCGAGTTTTCGCGTGGCTCGAGAGCGACAAGGATTGTTACGGCCAGCCCGCTGAACTGGTAGAAGCGATGCAGAGCGTTCCCGTCGCGTCAGAAGAGGTCTACTTGATAGTTCCATTTGCCTTGTCTTTCGTTGGCTGGTCGTCGCGGTGGTCTGACTGCTTCGCGTTAGCCGGCAGGAGCGTGGCGATTCGGGACCTGATAGGTTGGCTCTGGCGTTGGTCTGTCTTGCTCTCGTCCTGGATATCTTCTTCCATTCAGCAGAGCTCCCAGCCACGTGTTTCTGACGCCTATCTGATAGCTGACAAGCAGCAAACCGGTGGCGACCGAACAAACGAATCCAAACTTCAGCACAGAGGGCAATGACCAGCCGCTGACAAAAAACTGCAGCAGCACGACGAGTGGAATATGAGCCAGGTAAAGCCAGTACGACGAATCGGACAGGTAGCGAACCCAGAATCGCTGAGACCGAAAGAGCCGGTCAAACAAGCCCATCATTCCGAACGACATTACCCACGCGTAGCTGACCTGCATCACGGAAAACAGGATTCGCCCGCCGATTTCATTGGGGCCCTGCAAACTAAGTCCGATCGGAAACACGATCAAAACAGCCACTGCAAGTTTCCACCAGTATCCCTTCCCAACCGCGACCGCCTGATCGTTCGCGCCGAAGTACATCACTCCGTAGCCGAAAAAGATCGCGTAGTACGCGAACACCGCAGGAAGCGGCAGCAGACCGACAGACGTGTCGGGTCCATAAGCGTATTGCGAGCTGGCCATAAAATACTGAGGCACCGCGGCGAGCGGAATCAGCCACACGTATCGCAGCCATGATGCGAGCCACTTGTTTGAAACGGCTGGAACTCGCAGCGTCTGCAACAGCTTTGCAATCACCACGAAACCGCAGACAAACCAACACAGGAACCACAGAAACCAGAGATGGTGAAAAACGGGCACATAGAAAAACAACGCGATGAGCCCATTTAGCCCGGCGTCTTGTCCGTCGCCCGTGGTCTGGATCGAAACGGATCGTCCTGTTCTGTCTTCGATTGCCTGCGCAATTCGCCTTCGTCCATTGAGTAATTGTTCGCGATCAACTGGCACCTGCACCAATTTTGCGATGTATTCGGTGGTGCCCCAGTCCAGTGTGAGTAGCTGTTCGGGAGTTGCACCTTCATTGTTCTTCACTTCCAGGCTCGCGTTCGCATCCAGCAAGAGTTCGGCAGCGTCGGCTCGTCCAAACAGACAAGCCACATGCAATGGAGCCGCCCCCTGTGCGTTCTTCGCATCGACGTCGCCTCCGCTTTGCAAATAGGCGCCGAGTGAATCCAGATCGCCCATCAGCACAGCAGCCGACAGGTCGATATCGGGAACACCACGTTGTCTGGCGAGCTCCTGAGCGTCCGCGTTACCATCCATTGCCGTCACGGTCGATTCAGGTGCGGGTTGCGATCGGACGTAGCTGGCAACGGTCAACATCACGGGAATGATCGTCAACATCGCCAGCACCATCGGCAGAAAGATGCGTTTGAAGCGATGGACGAGCAGCGCGCGTAGCCCACGTTTCTTCCACAACATCGCCGTGAAGGACCCGCTGACCAAAAAGAACAGCGGCATTCTCCATCCGTGAATCGACGCCGACAAAACACCGTAAAGAGGATTCGACTGCGAGTCCTGAACGCCCCAGATCACACCCATTCCAGGAATGAACGACATGTCGCCGTGCAGAACGATTCCCAGCAACATGGCGAATGCTCGCAAAGCGTCAAGATCGTGGCGACGTGCTGATTCCGAGCTGGTCGTCAATTGTCTTCCTTCGATGATATGTACTCGGTCAGAATTTCAGCGATTTGAATTCGAGCACTCTTGATGTCGTCCAGGTCGAGTTCCAGGTTGAGCCAGTCGTACACGTGCAGGTACGCTCCCTGGAGATCCTCGTCGAAGTCGAGCGTCACGATGTCTAAAGGAGTGCGTCCATCGCTGTCAGTTTGGCTTGAATCAGCCCCCGCCTTGAGCAGCATTTTCACGATCTCGGGGCGACAGAAGAAACATGCCTGGTGAAGGGCCGTGCTGCCTTTGCTATTTCGCAATTCGAGATCAGCACCGGCATCAATGACGATCCTTGTGACTTCACCCTGCCCAAAGATTGTGGACAGAATCAAAGGCGTGCTGCCCCCATAGTCCTCTTTCGCGTCCGGGTCGGTTCCGGCCGCAATATGCTGTTCGACCACTGCAGTGTTGCCAGTGATGGCACCCTGCCAGATGCTGATTGTTGGGGTACGATCCAGTGCGTTTACGTTCGCTGTAGATAGAAGTTGCAGAATCTTCGGTCGCTCGGACTTGATCCGCTGAAGGTCGAGTGATACGTCCAACACTTCCTCAATGTGGTGGTAGTAGGCTTCCAAATCCGAACTCCACCTGACGGCCACATTGTCCACGGAACTGAAGCCGGGATGATTGCGAACCGCAGGATCTGCTCCAGCTTTCAGCGACGCACGTACGATGTCGGTGTGTCCCAGAAACGCCGCCATGTGCAACGGTGTGTTGCCTTCGCCATCGGTCAGTGACACATCCGCGCCACTCGATAGCAGCAGTTGTGCGACCTCCAACTGACCGAACAGAGTCGCGACGTGCAGAGGAGTCAGTCCACATTCAGCCTTCGCATCGACGGACACGCGGTTATCCAGTTCATTGCGAACTGCGTTCAGATCGCCGTCAGCGGCTGCCGCCCAAATGTTGTGTTCTGCCCTGGAAATCTCCGCCGTCAAATCTCCTAGCGATGGATAGGCCATCGCTTTTCGTTGCGGCGGGAAGTTGAGAATCATCAGCGCAAGCAAAACCGTTGCTGCAAGAGTCGAAATCCCGGATACCCATTTCCAGATCGGTTTTGATTGTTGGCGAGCCGGAGCCAGCGATGCCGCGTGGACGATTCCCAATTGAGCTTCCTGTCGCAGATGGGCATCGATTTCTGCCTCCCGCAGGAATTCGTCCTGCAAATTCTCATCGGCGCGCAGGCGACGCTCAAGCTCATTGGCTTCTTCTTCAGAGCAGATCCCCAGCGAATAACGTTGAATCAATTCGTTCGTTCGCATGATTACTCGACCTCTCCTGCGATTCGGAGGTTGATGCACTCGCTAAGCTGCTGCCGCAATCTGGCCAACAGCTTGTACAGTGAATTCGGCGACTTGTTTCGTCGCGCTGCAACATCGACAACTGTGTGTGTCGAGCTGTGCGGCGCCAGCAGCAACTCGCGATGTTCTTCGGAGAACTGGCTCAGGCATACCTGAAGAGCTTGAGCCCGAGACGTTGACTCTTCGACCGACCGCTGGGCGCCACGCTCGGCGAGCATTTCCAGCATTTCGTCACTGAGCAGCGGTCTTCGAGCTCGGAGTTTTTCCAACTGACGGAGGCACTTGAATCGAAGCACTGTTATGGCCCACGGTACAAATCCATCGGTGCCCTGCAACTGCTCGCGCTTCTGCCACAAAGTGATGCTGGCTTCCTGCAACGCTTCGTCGACCAGTTCCCAATCAGGCACGAGGCTACGGGCATACGCTCGCAGGACCGCCTCATGCTTGACCAGCAAGGCCAGAAAGTCGGTTTCACTGAGTTCAAATTGTGGCTGTGAATCGTCCATACATACTGTTATCCGACGCCATATGCAAAACCTGCCAAAATTTCAGGAGAATCCTGAGAGTAGGTGCGTCCCGGAAGAATCACCGTTGCAGGGCTTTGCCGTCGGGACAAGAGGGAAACCCTCATCACACGAGTGACCAAAGGGGGTGTTTCGCTCAGCCATCGGCCAGCCTTCCAGATAGAACTGGAACCCAGGAGCCGAACTCATCAACGCCGGAGGGACTCGGAAGGCATGTAACGTGCGGAGGTGTTTTTCACCTCGATCACGAAGCAGGATTCGTTCGTGGCGTCGGATGCATCGACCGACCAGGTTTCGGTCGGGGCGCAAGTCGCATCGGTCTCTTCACCGATGCACCATATTGTGCGATTAAGTGTTCGACACTCATGCTCGGATTTCGTTCAGAGTCACTCCATCAAGGACTTAGGTTCGAATCTCACCTGCACCACCGGAAAGCGACCTTGCTAACTTATGCGGTCCAAAATGGGTGAGAGCTTGAGAGTGAAAGCGATCGAGTTGGCACTTTGGCAACCACGAACTGCTCTTAAGCAGAAGTGGCGACCAACCCAGAGAGCCTCACTCAACCATCCGTCGACGTAAGTCATTGCCACAAATCACGTTATCTCGCAGCTTATCAACAATGCTTTGTGACCACGCCAGAGAGTCAACTTGTGGTGCTTGGTCGAGCGGTGACCGGAGGAAGCACGCCCAAAGCAACTCTCCTCGAACTAGCTCTATTTCGCAGGTTTTTCCCAAACTCTTTATTGACTGAGAGTTATGGCGAGAGTGTTGTTTCCGGTGCTTGGGTGAACGAATAGGATTCGAAATTGGACATGCGTTCGGAATGACTTGTTGTTTATTGCCATTATTTGCCAATTCGAGTAAGGTGATCAGTGTCTAAGCAGTAGGAGAAATCACATGCCAAACTCAATCAATCTGTCGCTCACCGATGAACTGCGAGCATTCGTCGATGCGAATTCCGGTGACGGCACGCTTTACGCGACCCCCAGCGAGTTTGTGCGTGATCTACTTCGACAACAGAAAGTTCGCCAGGAGGCTGCCGCTGCCCGCGATGCGATTCTCGAAGGCTATGAGGACGCAGCAGCAGGACGAACTGTCCCATTCAAAGGCGATTTGCGAAGCCTGATGAAGAAGGTCAAGTAGGTGGCCAAAAAATCAACTCGCTCGATCGCTCTGCACATGACGCAGAGGTCGCTGCGCGATCTTATTGCAATCGAAGCCTATTCCGTCGAACAGTTTGGAAGGCGAGTTGCCAATCAATATCTAGATAAACTCGAATCAGGAATCAATCGCCTCAAGGAAAATCCTGAACTGCTACGCGAAGAGCAGCCGTTTCACGCTTCGCTGAAATTCTATCGAATCGAGAAACATGTACTCGTGTGCGAGACCAGCGTGCGAGGAAAAATCAATGTCCTAACTCTTCTTCATGGTTCAATGGATATTCCCGCTCGGCTTGCTGAGTTGGAGCCTGCACTGGTAGCGGAAGTTGCCATGCTTCGTAAGAAACTCAAGTGAAGCGGTAACCCACTTTGGGAAAGCAGGGTCATACCAAAGCGTATCCCGCCTCATGGCACTCGCCATTGAGTGTGACCGGCTGATTCGCGAATACGTGATCAAGAACCAGTCGGAGCTTGCTCACTACGCTCAGGTCACCACTGCCCGCATGACGCACATCATGTGGTTGACCAACTTGGCCCCTGAAATTCATCATCTATATTCTGTGATGAAAATAGCGCTCGCTGATGCCGTGGTTTTTTTGGGTTCACTTCATTCGGTAACACGCTAAACTGAGCAGTAGTTAAATCCAATTGACAAACGGGACTCACAGCAACATGACACAAGACATTTCCGTTGAATCGTTGTCAATCGGAGAAAAGTTGCAATTGATGGAGTCCCTTTGGACGAGTCTTTGCGATAAGTCAACAGACATTCAGTCTCCGCAATGGCACAAAGACATTCTCTCTGAACGTCGATGCCAACTTGAGTCAGGCGATGCCAAGGTATCGTCTTGGAACGACGCAAAAGCAAGGTTATCGAAGCTCGGTCAATGAAGATCCAAATCACGGAGGAAGCTGAGTCCGATCTTGCTGATGGATTTTGGTTTTATGAAAGTCAGACGCCGGATCTTGGTGCTTACTTTCGCTCCTGCCTGATATCAGATATCGACTCTCTCGCTTTCTATGCAGGCACTCACGAAACGTGTTCGATTTTCATCGAGCACTATCCAAGGGATTTCCCTATGCAATTTACTATCAAGTGGAAAATCAAACGGCGATCGTGATTGCTGTGCTTGATTGTCGATGCAGACCATCATGGATTCGCAAGCATTTAGACGGGCGGTAGGGCATCTACCTGGTTACCTCGCAAAAACCACCACTCCGCGCCTCATGTCACTCTTCATTGAGTGTGACCGGCTGATCTCTGACGGCATGATCAAGAACCAGTCCGAACTTGCTCACTACGCTCAGGTCACCACCGCCCGCATGACGCACATCATGTGGCTGACCAACCTGGCCCCTGAGATTCAGGAGGCGATTCTGTTTTTGCCGCGCGCCGAGTCAGGGCCGGACACGGTGAAGGAGGTCGATGTGCGGCGGATCGCGCGGGTGATGGATTGGGGTGTGCAGCGGGGGATGCGGGAACAAACAGTCGGATTTGTCACCACGACATCGATTCACGCAAGTGTCGGCGGTGCTTGAGACCGAAGGCAATTGGCCGCCGGAGTAAATCCAGTCGGATGGTCCAACCGATTGGAGTTGTGGCTCGTTTCAGACAACTTCGCTTGGGTGGCTTCCTCGTCACTACGAACGATCGTTCGGCCTCACTATACTATGCTAGTGATTGTCACGCTCAAGATTCTTGAGGAAGCATGGCTAGGCTACCGAGAATCAAACCAGAGTCTCTGGTCGGTGATCCTGTCAATACGCCTGTTGAGCTCGCCTTTTCCGCTAAGACAACAAGATAATGAATGAGAATATTGCTATCAGCACTCACGTTGATTGGATTGCTCGGATGTGATTCGGGTCAGGGATTGACTACGGTCAACTCGACAAGTCCAGCATCACAGAGGCAATCAAATGGAACTGCAGGAGAAGGGGCAAACCAATCTACAAATTCACCCACGAAGCCTGTTTCGGATGGCGCCAAGACCTGTCAGGCAACCAACTTGGACGGCGTTTACATCGTAAAAACCTCGCCTATTCAGAACTATATTGAAAGTGCAACAGGACAATCTACAGACATTCTGGAGATTCTGAGCGACAAGCCGCTATGGTTTACGATCACAGAAGGCAATTCTGAGCCAGAGTGCATCAGCTTTGGTTTTGCAGGTGACGAAAAAACGTTGACTCATCAGTACTTTGTTTCATCGACGCACCCTTTCGGTTTCTCCTCGGTCAATGAAGGTGCCACCTATGAATTGCCGGTTCGGTTAATGCACATCCAGAGCAATGAGGTGACTCTTGACGAGGCGTTGTCGATGGCGGATGGCAAGTTGATCGACACAAGTAACGGGGAAGGACGCAACCTCAACTTTCAATTCACGATTCCGCCGTGGGATCCTGAACTTACGCACGGGTTAAGCGACTCTCCGAATGCGTTATGGCTCATTAGGTCGGAGGAATATAGCGTGGGACCGATTGCTGATCCCAAGAACAAATCTCTGCAGCTCATCGATATTGGCAGGACGTTCATGGAATATAACGAAGACATGACGCCAAAGCGAAACGGCGTGATGGGACGGCAGTCGTTCATGACCATCCGTGTCCAACTCGAATCAGCTCCAACATTTGGGGCAAGTAACCTTCAAGTATTAACGAAACTGGGAGGAAAGTGGCGTGGGTCTACCCTTGATCTCAGTGGAACGCGAATCACCGATAAAGAAGTTTTTCATGTCGTGCGGATGATGAAGTTTTTTGTGGTAGACACGCTAGATCTCAGTGAGACAGAAATCACTGACAAGGGACTGGAGCAACTGATGGGGTCAAAGAACAGGTTGAAGAAATTGCGACTCTCCAAAACCCAGGTCAGCGATGAAGGCGTCGCCAAACTACAGAAGTCGCTTCCAGACTGCGAGTTAGTCTTTTGACAACACGGGTTCTTTCCTCTTTTCTTCTCGACGGCGGGCACCGCCAGCGAACTCGCCGGAGGCCTCGGAGGAGGTTAAGGGTCTAGAACGGCCCTTCAATAGCCTGGGCACGTACGCCATTTCGGTGCGGCGGTTGCATCGACCGACCAGTTTTCGGCTGGGAGCCAAGTCGCATCGATCTCTTCACCGATGCACCATTCGTCGCAATTACGCCTCAGTAATTGTCGGTTGGATTTCGTTCAGAGCCACTGATTCAGTCCATCAAGCTAATGGCGTTCGAATCTCAGTCGCACTACCGGAAAGCGACATCGCTAACTTATGCGGCCTAAAACAGGAGAGAGTCTGAGAGCGGAGTAGCCGGAGTTCGAACTTTGGCGGCAGTCAGCGGCCCGTGATCGAATGTGGCGACCAACCCAGAGAGTCTTGCTCAACCAGAAATTGACATAAGTCATTGCCATAAAGCACGTTATCACGCGGCTTAAGAGAAGGCTTTATAACCGCGCTAGAGAGTCAACTCGCGGTGCGTGGTCAAGCGGTGACCAGAGGAAGCACGCCCAGGAGGATTCGAACCTCCGACCTACGGATTAGAAGTCCGTTGCTCTATCCAGCTGAGCTATGAGCGCGTCGGGCACTAGTCTAGCAAGTAAGGACACATTTCCGAACGCCCCTGTTCGGTTTTCTCTGCAACCTTTTTCATTAACCCGCTCATTCTGACAGCATTGCGACTGT
>Ga0315315_10006319_pt1 | contig 10955 bp, 3 predicted proteins | sample M140m3416metaG_FD_203699 | JGI IMG/M metagenome (GOLD analysis project Ga0315315, IMG submission 203699) | Ammonia-oxidizing marine archaeal communities from Monterey Bay, California, United States - M1 40m 3416 | ecosystem: Environmental > Aquatic > Marine > Intertidal zone | place: USA... | reverse complement strand
GTGGGCGAGCGACGATGGAAGAGGGACGAGGAACGCGAGGGACGGCGGACGCGGGGAGAGGATACGAGGATACGAGAGAGGATATATGCACATACTAGCTACTCTCGTAGTACATAGTACGCGAGGTTTCGAGATTAATGAAGCGGAATTTAGATACCAAAGGATACCAAAATAGTCATAGAGAATGCAAAATAGTAGCAGAAAAAAACGATGACCCCCCCCCCGGGATGCGGCGTTCTTGTACGAGAGCTTACTAAATCTATGTACGTGTGGAATGTGGCTGTTGACAGGTGCACGAAGAATTCACAATGGCACCATTACAAGTTGCCACCTCCTTCCTATCTGGCAAGCCACCTGGAATGAATCATGGCCGAAGATGTGCGTGTCTGGGTAAAGACCCTGACCCTTGATGAGCAGGTGTTTGGCAAGGCGCATAGCTCGTCCGACCGGCAGCCGATTCCAGCTTCGCTGGAACGGCGGACGCACGGCGAGAAGGTGGTCAATTGGGGCTGGGCAGCAGCGCGCGTTCTGCCCGATGATGATGCAGGCCTGACCCCCGCGGAGGTGTTCTCGCTGGCGTTGGGGGGCAGTGAGAAGACTGGGGATTTTGTGGGCAAAGAGATGCGCGTCTACGTGGAAGACGATGATTCCGAGCATAACGGGAATGCGATCTCGCTTCCTCTGTCAGCCTTGAAAGACGGCTTGGTGGTGTTGGCAAACAAATACGACCATGAGGAGGGCGACGCTTGGGACGACTCATGTCCGTATCCAGAAGACTTGATTGGTCTTACCCATTTGCACGAGCCAGCCGTTGTGTACTGTCTCAGACAACGATATTCATACGATAAGATCTACACTTCCACCGGTCCCATCCTCCTGGCACTTAATCCATTCAAGAATCTCAAATCGCTCTATTGCGAGGAGGTGATGAGATCGTATTACAATCGCGGAGAGAAAAGGATGCTCTTGTCAGGTTCGACTGCGTCTTCTACCGAGCACGTAGGTTGCGGCGACGGTGGAGAGAGAGAAAGTGATTCTGACGAAAATGTAACTCTTGACGATAGGCTTCCCCCTCACGTGTATGGAATTACTGATCACTCATTCCGCACAATGATGGAGAGCGTAGAGGAGAGAGGATTGGCTGGAAGCAAGTTTGGTGGCCGTCGAGTGACACCGTCAATGGGCACGACTGGATCTGATCAGTCCATCCTAGTGAGTGGAGAGAGTGGAGCCGGTAAGACAGTGACAACCAAGTTCATTATGCAATATTTAGCCATGCTCTCGAAGAGGTCGGCCGTATTAACGAGGACTGCGTCTGGTCGAAAGATTGCCACAAATAGGGCTGATATTGAGCAGCAAGTTCTACAATCGAACCCAATCCTCGAGTCGTTTGGCAATGCCCGAACTGTCCGCAACGATAACTCGTCTAGGTTCGGTAAGTTCGTCGAGATTCAATTTACAAATACTGGATCGCTCGTTGGGGCAGTGATTCAAACATATCTTCTCGAAAAAGTTAGGATCATCACTCAAAACAAGGGCGAACGCAACTACCATATTTTTTACGAAATATTACAAGGCGGTATGGCGGAGGAGGATTTGGAACGATACTTTCTCGACGACTATACTGCAGAGGATTTTCGTATCACGTCATGTTCGGGCACCTTCGATAGGAGGGATGGCATTGAGGACGCTGAAACCTACCAGGATTTGATGGATGCCATGCAGACAGTGGGATTTAGTGAAACAGAGCAGTCTGAAATTCTGACTGTAGTTTGTGCTTTACTTCACGCGTCGAATCTCACCTTGGCCGCAATCAGTGCCGACGAATCTGAAATAGAAAAGGATAACGTGCACCTTGAACCATTTTTGTCTCTCATGGGGTTCACGTCCGATGCGCTAAATCGGTCCCTTTGCTACTTCTCGATAATGGCTGGAAAGGAGGAACACATCCGAAATTTGCCAAAACTGAAGGCGTCCAAGGGGCTGGAGGCCCTTATTAAGGCCACCTATGGCGCTCTCTTCGAGACGATTGTGCAGCGCATCAACTCTTCAATCATGGTGAAGGAAGATGCCCACAAACGTGGGTGTGGAATTGGTGGTAGCAAAACGGCTGCACGAATCAGCGTGCTGGATATCTTTGGATTCGAATCATTTCAGAAAAATTCATTTGAGCAACTCTGCATCAACTATTGCAATGAGAGTCTTCAGCAGCAATTCAACTTATTTGTGCTGAAAAATGAGCAGGAGGAATACAAAAAAGAAGGCATCCAGTGGGATTTCATATCCTTCCCTGAAAGCCAGGATGTTCTTGATTTGATCGGGAAGAAGGGAAGTGGCATCATCCCGATCCTGGATGACCAATGCCGTGCTCCGGGAAGAACCGACAAAACATTTGCGAACGATATTTACCAAAAATGTAAATCTCATAGTCGCTTCGAAGCTACCTTTCGGCAGGTCGGAGTCCTCCGTTTTGGTATCAGACATTACGCAGGATCAGTTGAGTATGACACGAAAGGATTCGTAGAAAAGAATCGTGACGACCTTCCAAAGGAGGCTTCAGAGCTCCTGCTCTCTTCTTCAAACAAGTTTGTGGCGAATTTAGCAATCATTCTTGATCCAGCTTCATCTTCTCCGGGGATGCCACGTTCTCCGGCAGGGCAACGAGTCACTGTTGGGGGGCAATTCAGTCAGCAGCTAGCAGATCTACGGGCCAAGATAGATCTCACGTCTCCCCATTACATTCGTTGCTTGAAACCGAATGAGATGCTTATTCCGGATAGCTTTGATCCTGTTAGTGCTGTTGATCAACTGCGGAGTGCTGGAGTTGTCGAGGCGGTCCGCGTTTCGCGGCTCGGGTATCCGCAGCGATACTCGCATGCCCTCTTCGTGCACCGATATCGCATTCTTGGACTTAAAGCTGTTCGAAAGGCTTCTAACCCTAGGACGTCCCGTGGGAAGAAAATTGTGACAGTTCTCGTTGAGGCCGTGGCGAAGAAAGTTTTGAGTGTGAGCTTCAAGGCCTCGTCAAATTATGATGACAAGGTTGACGCAAATATTGTCGGGAACGTGGGCATCGAAGTCGGAAAGACGAAGGTCTTTCTGCGCCAAACCGCCTATGAGAGCATTGAAAAGCTTCGAAATAGTGAGATTAGGTTTTTTGTCATCCTTATGCAAGCATGGACAAGACGCTATATTGCGATGAGAGATCTGAAGCGATCACTCTGGCTGGCCATACAGCTTCAATGTCTCATTCGACGATCCATCGCAACCAAGCGAGTACATGAGATGCGTAGAATTAACCGGGCTACCGTCATTCAGACTTGCTATAGACGTTTCGTTGCACGTTCCGGCTTCATTCATGTTATGGCAGTTGTTCGCTGGGGACAGACACGTTGGCGTGGTAGGCAAGAGCGCTTAGGATATGATGCCTTAAAGCGTGTCCACAAATCAATTTTGATTCAGAAAGCGTTCAGGATGCAAAAGGCGTTAAAGAAATTCACGTCTATGAGGAAAGCTGCGATTACGGTTCAGAGTGCAATGCGCTGCTATTGGGCAGCGAAGGAACTTAGTGCTCGACAAGCACGTGCAAAGGACTTTTCAGCGACCGTAGATGAACGAGATGCTCTCCGAGATGAAGCTCTGAAACTAAGAAAAGATCTAGAAATGGCCCGAGCTCTCGCACAGAAGGAAACAGAGAAGGCCTCGGCAGCAGCGCTCGTAATTGCTGGGAGGAAGGAGAGTGAAACAAAGAATACAATTGAAATCAGAAAGCTCCAAGAAGCAAATCATTCCTTGGAGACTGCACTGAAAGCTTCCAAGGAAGAGGTCAAATTGGTCTCTGCTCTGGTCGCAGATACAAAAGAGGCAACTGACAAACTCTCCAGAGAACTGGACGTAGTCCAGAAAGAAAACAAAAATCTGAGTTCAACATTGGAAGAATCGAAGTCCAGGCTAAATATTGCCTCTCATGCCTTGATATCGATGGAACAGAAGAATGCCATCCTCAAAAAAGAGCTAGGCGAAGCAAGGGATCTGGCGGTCAAGTCCTCTAAGAAGATGGACGAGATGGAAGGAGTACGAGCAAATCTTGAGAAAGAAGCTGAAGAAATCCAGGCTAGTCTCGACCAAGCAAACAGCGAATTGGCTGACTTGCAAAAACGTGGTAGTGGTGGTGGTATTGACGATGGCGATGGCGATGGCCTGGACGGCATAGATTCAGAAATATCGGAATTAAATTCCCAGCTCGTCAAAGCTCTCGAAGATGTTACGAAGGTTATGACAAGTGAAGAAGGTCTCGGGAGTGAACGAGCACAGCGTCGATCTTCCTCGGTTGAGACTTTCACTGATGACTTGGTGAAAGATTTCGCAAAGACCAGAGCAGAACTTTACAAACTCAAGGTGGAGAATGAACACCTAACGGAGGATCTTGACGTGGCACGATTCGAAGCCTATGAATCGAAGGAATCTGTAGATAAGAAGGTACAGCAAGTGCTGGATGTTGCTGAAGCTTTTAAGAGGGAAAATAAAGAACTGCGCGCAGAACTTTTAACTGCAAGGAAGTCGTTGAGCGAGCGAGAAGAGGAGATGCTATCTAAGGATAAAGAGCTCGAGACAGCCAGGCAGATGCCGAGCATTCCGGAAGATTTTGAACCCGATGGAAGGGTGACTGAAATTTTGACTCTGCAGGACGAAATCGAGCGTCTAAACGGGGAATTATTGCGGGCGGAGGAGGGAGGATCCGAAAACAAAGATGACGAAGACTCTCTGGAGAGCGTTGTTATGAGGTATGAAGAATTGAGTCGTTTGTCATCAGCCCTTGTCGATAAGGACAGAGAAATCGATTCCTTGAAGCGAAAGCTCGTACCCAAGAAACCGCTGCCGTCTGAGGATTCAGTTCAGAACAGTCGTGAGCCTAGCGATAAAGCTCTGGACGACCCTCCCACTTTGCAGGCGGCAGGTAACTCATCGCTGGAAACCCCTGCAGAAGCTATGACTGAGGGACAAGATCTCCAAATGACCCTTAGAGTTTACAAGGATGAAGTCATAGCTTTGCGGGAGATTAACGAAATGTTTCGTCGGGATATTGAAAGCAAAAATCGAGAAGTCGAACATGCAAAATGGGACCTACGAGAAGAGCGAAAGAGATCTGCTCAGGAGCTCGAAGCCTTTGCCGAAACTTTGCGTGGCGTAGATGAATTAAGGTCTGCGGCGGAAGCCATGAGTCGAGAAATAACGAAGAATCGACAGTATTACATGACCGATGAGTCGAGTGGTGCTCTCGATGCTGCAATATCAATTCCGAGTACCACGAGAAAATTGCACATGGAGAATAATCGAGGTAAATCTGGGGGGCATGGATTTTGGGGTATATTCACTGGAGGAGGGGGTGCCGGTGGCAATGTGGACGAATCTCTAGACAAGAAAAAGTCGCCCCGACGAAGGAGGAAGCGACGGGGATCTGGAGATAATAGCATAGTTTCGGCTTTCTTCTAACAATCTTAACGTCTATAGGGCGACTTTGCCACATTCGAGATGCTTACAGGTTAGTACGGACCATCTTGGCAGTATGCATAGGCTTGACATTAAGAATTGCTTAATTATTTTTATTGTGTGCAAAGTATTTCCTGTGTACTCTAGCTCTAGTAGGAATTCCTAATCATAAAAAATTTGGTTGAATTGACCGAGCTCATCATACTGGAGATACCCGGATATATTATATATATTGTATATATATTATGTACCCGTTGGAATTTCGGAGGCGCGCTGGCATGTTCGGAATTAGTTAGGATTTTCCCGAACTCTCGAACTTGTGACAGATAATGGGCTTTGTGACGTGGATATACCACATATCACCCGAGCAGAATTCCTGCGCCAATGATGGACATGGGTCGTAAGCTTTTCTCAGAATTCGTAAAAAAACATCAGACTCTGACAGCGCAGAGTGCCGACCGTGTCAGACACAGTCCAATTTAATTTGATGGCTATTGATGGCTGAGAGTGGAGAGGATTTTCTCTTCCGAGATTCCTTCAGCGCTCCTTTCGGCATTGCGTAGAACCGTTTTACTGAATCCATTGCAGCTTACACTCTATTCCTAGTCTGCTGTCCTTGAGCTCTTGTAATACCTGATAGCGGATCGACCAAAAAGGTCTTGGTGCGGGTCTCGAGGAGACTTTCGCCTTCATTACGCGCGCGCGAGGAGTGAAAGCGAGAACCATAATTATCTTGACAATTCGCATCTGAGCCCAGCCAGGTGTTCCTCGCCAGATACTAGTAGGTCGAAGGCAGTCTATTAGACCCACGACTTCACCCGCGGAAGCTTTCGAGGAGAAGGACGTGTACATGAATACGAACTGGTGCAATCAAGGCTTATCGATACCTTACGAATTTCGCCCCCATGTTCGCGTCCACAGTCCCGGTTCCGGTCATTCGGAGATTGTCGTCCTCACCCGTGGAGCCCATCTGTAGTGCGGTTCATCCTCCGACGGACTCATTACCGTCCATGACCAACGAGCATCCACGCGCGGCAGGGGGGTACATCGATATGCAACCGCAAAGCTATCCCGGAATAATGACTTCGCGAGAGTCGGCATCCACTGGCTGTACTAGCAGTAATGATGATTGTCCCGCTTCTCACAGCATCCCGATGGCGGGGGGTCAGGCGTCCGGGCCGTTGCCATTGGCTATGTCCCCTCCGTCTCGAGTTACTACTTCCACTGCCGCTTCAAATGTAGCTGATCGACCTCGTGACATTGTCCTGTCGGCGTCCGTCGCCCCGATCAGAGCAGCTCCCGCCCCTACATCAATGGCGGTCGACTCTCCTGCTGTTCGAGCCCGACCCACTACTACTACCAAGGCATGCAAGCCCACATCCAACACAACTGATCCTGAGAGTTCTACAAAGTCTGCCTTGGGTCGATGGACCAGGGAGGAGCATGAGCAGTTTCTCGGTGGGCTCAAGATCTACGGCAGGGAATGGAAGAAGGTCGCGACCGGCATTCCTACCCGCACTTCGGCCCAGATCCGCTCGCACGCGCAAAAATACTTCGCCAAGATCTCGAGAGAGGAGCAGCACAGGCAAAAAGCCTCGCGGGTGGCCATGGTAAAGAAGGGGTTGCAACCTGCACCCAAGGGGGCCGCGAAGCCCTCGGCTCTTTTCTCCGCTATGGCAGCCGCGGGCCTTATAGGTAGGGAGCGGGATCTTCTTGCCGCCCCTGCCGTGAGGCTGTCCTCGTCGGCCGCGGAGAGGATGGACCGAATACTGCAGGATCCCGATGGCGTGCAGCGCAAAGTAGAGCAAACACTTGCTGCCCTTCAGGAAAGATACGATCAGCTGCAGCATCGCCTACGGGAACAGACGCGACGCCATCGTTTCGTCTCTTTCAATGGAAGTGGCGGTGGTTCCACTTGTTCAGAGCTCGTCGGCCCTGCGACACATGCGCTTGAAATGCTAAAGAGTAATGACAACGCAACGGCCTATGCTAGACCGTGCAATACGAAGAAACGCTCAGTCGCGGATATGGTGACATCTATGCCTCCGGCAACATCAGTTCTGGTCCCCTCGGTCACAGTTACTGAGCTGGCACACAAGCCCAGCCAGCAGGTTCTGGACACCCGCAACCTATGGAGTGAGGAACTCATTGCACTCACAGTTCTTGGGGGGACCCTTCCTAATAGTGATAGTAGGGAAAGACTGGCTGCTGTTGTGGACTCTGGCGCTGAGAGTCGCAATGGAGGAGTTCAGAGGACGATTTCTCAAACAACAACTGACGCTCTGGCCAAGCGTTTCAAGGTGACCAAGTAAATCACTTGCTCAAAATTCGGAAGCAACGCCCACCATAGAAAGAAGAAAGAAGTTTCTTTTCTGTCGAATGGTTTCAATCAATCATGTACAAATTTGTTCGGTAGACATAGAATCTCAACACCCATTCGACAAAGAAAGAAGCTCAGCGGGGCACAAGGCGAAGGCAAAAAGTCCTCTACTTTTGTCGTCGTTATTCATTATTTATTTCAGAAATCGCCTCTGACGTTGGAGAATATCGCTGGCCTACCTGCACACTGTAAATTGAATCACCTCGTGTAGGCGAGCGTTCCGCCATATAGAGTCTAGAGGGCGTGGACCCAAAGTCAAGTCTTGTAACATCACGTAGTACCTACAAATGAGCTAGTAAGGGAGTACTTGAAACCAGAAGTACGTAGCTTAGTCAATATGAGCGAGCCGTAGGTAACGTAGGTACATCTATGAATACTGCGAGCTTGTAGATCTACTACGCTCTCGTATGTATTACTACGAGCTCGTAGTATGCATAATAGCTTGTACTATGCATAATACACACATATGCATACTCTAGCTAGCATGCATACTATTAGTACGTAGTACAAGAAGTCTGGATAGCAGCTCGAGTATGCATACCTCTACGAGCTCGTAGTATGCGTACTCTAGAGTATGCATACTCTAGTCTAGTACGAGCTCGTAGTATACAACTGTAAAAAATTACCGAGTGCTGAGTGCATGAGTGCTGAGAGCACACTTGAATACTCAGAGCTTCTAAACTCAGGCCTCTGTTTCCATATTATCTATTAATCTTCCTTGGTAATCATCGCTGGTTTCGCCGTCGAGATCACCCCCGGATCCATCACGGTCGCCGCCAACGCTGACGGGACGTGATCGCGCCGTATAGTAGGAAGAGACGGAAAGCGATACTCGACAGAGAAGGATACCAACTGTCTCAGGTTTTGATACGCCAGTTTGGTATTTTGTCGATCATGTCCGCATCCTCCACACGAACGTATCCCAAGGCGACGCATCGTAAGGTGGAGGGCAGCCTCGTCTTGACTGATGAATCCCTTACATTTCACCCTGAATTGAATGGTAACGGCGGTGGCAATGTGGATTTAGTAGTGATTCGGTGGCAAGACGTGGAGAAACATCAGATCACGCCTGCAAGCCACCCAAAGTGCATGCTAAAGCTGGTTCTTCGGTCGTCCCGCGGAAAGGGACCGGCCTTCGTCCTCCCAAATCGATATGATTTGGATCGAATCCGATTGGATGTTACCGGTCGGTTAGTTAGCATGAAGAAGGCTCGTAGCGTGGATGGGAGACGGCCTATGTTTGATGAGACGTCTGATCGGCCGTCGTCAGCATCAGCTTCGGGGTCTGCATCAACCTCAGAGAGCTTGTGTGCCCAGTTTGCAGACCTAGATCGGGACGCATTGGCCGTCACCCGCTCCTCCTTGCTTTCGTCGGATCCCTCGCTTCGCGCCCAACATAAGCACCTCGTCACTGAAACTGAGACACTCTCCGAAACGGACTTTTGGAAGACCCACTCTAACGCCATTTATGATGAATATGCGCGGATCCATGGCCGACTCAAGCCGGGTCAGTCTTCCACCATCAAATCTAGCCTCGACCTCGGACCCCGCGGTAGGGTGCGACTGGGTGTTGAAGAGATGCGACAGATATTTGTCATGTACCCCGCCGTCCACAAAGCGTACGAGGAGAAGGTCCCCCTGGAGCTGTCCGAGGAACAGTTTTGGAGAAGGTACCTAGAATCGGAGTTCTTCCATCGGGATCGGGGAAGGATTGGTGCTCACGTCGGCAAGTTAGCAAACGAGGGCGAGCGCGAAAAGGAAGAAGATGGAGGAGATGGGGTCGATAAAGGAGATGAAAAGGGGGGGCATACTAGCAAGGAGGACGAAGCGGCAGCTAGAGTGGCAGCCGCTGGCTCAAATGACCTTTTCTCCCGATACGAATCCGAGCTCAGAGGAGCGAAACGTCGAAGAGGTGGGGTTACAGGTGCTACGAATCGTCTCGCCATCGGGCAGTTCGATCTGGCTGCCACGGCGGAAACTGAACGAGGAGGTCGCATTTTGAATGCCACGGATCTGTTCCCGTCCTCGTCGGGAGGCGGAAGTAATGGTGATAAGACGGCCTCCCGCGTCGTTGACAAGTACAACCGACACTGGGCCATGGTTCTCAATCCAGATGATGCGACTGCTGGGTGCGATTTGATTGAAGTAGCTCGCCTCAATTCAGGCAACACTGCAGCGGACAACCACGTTGAAGCAAAGGTGAACGGTGGAGCTGATACGGAAATGCGCCGTCTAGTGGGATTTGCCAATGCCACTGAGGAAACTGCGGATCATATGCATTGTAAAGGTGAGAATGAGGTCGATGATGAAGAGGCCGCTGGTTTGTACGAGGAGCTTCACCTTCGAAACGTCGGCGCTTACTCTGGTAATGTGATTGACGGAAGTCGAGGGTCATCAAGAGAAATGAGTTCCTTGGAAGCAATCAAGAGGAGAAGCGTTTTTTCGAAGAAAATGGCTTTAGTTGTGAAGGATATGGTCGCGCCGCTGCTTCAGGAGGATATTACTCCCTCAAAGATTAACCACACTTTCCCTCCACCCGCGATGGGGAAAGAGCTTCTTGCTGCCCTTACCAAGAAGATGGCACAGGACTCGCAATCGGATGCAGATGTCGCAAAAGTGACAAACCTTCTTCCGGAGGACTTCAAAAAGAAGCTCAACTCCTACTTTCGTCGATCTTCTGAACTACTCCGACATTTTTTTGGTCTTCGACATTTGATGGAAACGCACCCAAGCAACAGCGATGCCGATACTATGAAATTGGCAAAGATAGTGAAGGGTATGGAGAATGTCTATAGGGAGATGGAGATTATTCGGAAGGGGCTCCCCTTGTCCAAATCGGGAGAAATTATGAGAAAAATGTGCTTGCCCATCATGCACCAGCTCGATTATGCCTTCAAGCTCAATCGAGATGGGGCTGGAGGTGGTGGTGGCTTTGTCACAGTTGAAGCGCTTTAAAGGAAGGTACGGGTGGGTTGATGTTCCTGTTCCCATGTGAACCGGAACTCTAACTTGGGTAGCTCTCAAAGTTACAGAGTCAGCTTTACAACCGTGTACGAGTTCTATCTAACAGGAGTCTTATCTGGGG
>Ga0315315_10006314_pt1 | contig 10959 bp, 6 predicted proteins | sample M140m3416metaG_FD_203699 | JGI IMG/M metagenome (GOLD analysis project Ga0315315, IMG submission 203699) | Ammonia-oxidizing marine archaeal communities from Monterey Bay, California, United States - M1 40m 3416 | ecosystem: Environmental > Aquatic > Marine > Intertidal zone | place: USA... | reverse complement strand
CTAATAAACAAATTTCTATAATGTTGCGATCTGAAATTATACCCAATGCTCTCATTAAAATAAATAATGGTACTGGTTTTCTTATATTTGGAATATTTACAACAATATTATTATTATCTAATACAGGTGTTGGGGCAACAATTCTAACAGATAATGTTCTAATTGGTTTTGAAAGATCTTCTGAAACAGATCTAATTTCAGCGGCATGACTAAAAATTTCGTTTACTTTATCTTTAATATACAAAATGTTATTTGCTCTTCCTTCTTGTGACATCATAACTTTTTCTTTACCATCAATAATAAAATATCCACCCAAATCATTTTTACATTCACCCATATTAAAACAAACTTCTGGGTTTAATCCATTTAAAATACATAAATATGAATGTAACATAATAGGAAATCTACCTAATAATTGTTTTTCTATTAAAAATGTCTCTTCTAAAACTTCAAATTTATTTATTCCTTCGCCTTCACCTCTATCTTTTAAAATTTTAAAATCAACTTCAATATCATAATGTATTGGAAATGCATATGTCATGTTTCTTAATCTAGCTTCATTTGGGAACATATAATGTGTTATATATTCGCCATCTTGTTGATCATAAATAACTGGTTTTCCATAATAAATTTTATTTCCATCTTTGCCGCCAAAATATAAATTTGCTTCATATTTATATAAATTTGTTTCAACATCTAACTCTGTAAAAAATTTTTTTGGATTATTATATACAATAATATCTCTCAATTCTTTTTTAAAAAAATTATTATAAGAGTCTAAGTGATGTTTAATAGCTAAAGAAGGATTATCACGAAACATTATATCAATAAATTTAAAACTATCAATTGAATCCATTTATATATATATTTCTTTATTTATTTATTTATTTTATCTTGAAATAAATTTAAAAATTTAAAAAAATAAAAATAAAAAATAAAATAAAAAATAAAATAAAAAATAAAATAAAAAATAAAATAAAAATAAAAATAAAAAATAAAAAACTTTATACAATGAATATTATTGTATAAAGAAAAAATTATAATGGCACAGCACCATTGTGGCGAATTAAATTAAATAATAGAACACCAATTAAAATAAACATTCCAATAAATGGTAATAATACCAAGAACCATGATATACTTTCATAGCCCTTTTTACATAATAAGTGTAAAATATATGTCCAAATTAATGTATAAAATATTTTTATTGCGAAATATACTAAATTGTTACATGTTGTATTTGCCTTAAACATACCAACACAATAAATTTTTGGATGTTTGTAATTTTGCGAAAATAGTGAAACAATACTAACAATAGAAATTAAAAGATATATTTGAGCTGGTGTACATAATTTATTGAATTGTTTTGATACTTTCATATAAATTATATTAATAAAAAAATTTAAGAATTATCCATTCTATCTGTAGCTACAACTGGATCAGCAGATTCTACTTTATGATCAGCATTCCATGTGTTTTTAACATTATATACATCATTGACCAATTGTCTTGCGCCTGTTAAAAGACTACTTCCACCAAAATCAATTAAACGCCCAGTTCCGAGTCCATCATATCCAATAATTCCACCACCTTGCTGTGAATTATATTGATTTGGATGACGGTTTTGTGTTGTATGTGGTGTTAAATCAGAATAATGTAAATTTTGTTTGGTACCAGTTACGATTTCTCCCATGTTATTTGGGTATTCACAATTGTATATGCACGCGTTTCCTCCACGTTGTTTTCTTGAGCAACCTCTCTGAACGCGTTTATATTTTTTTTGTTTTCTTGTTCTTCTTTTTCTCCTATATTTGCTTCGTGAACAAACTCTTTTCATTTTTTTGGATTGTTTTCTTTTATAACGTCGTTTAATAGAAGATTTTTTTTTATTCATTTTTTTATTCATTTTTTTATTTGATTTTCTTTTTTTCATTTTTTGTTTTCTTTTTTTATATGCCATATAAGATATAATTAGAATAAAAAAATATACTAATTTATTATATAATTTATACAATATCTACATGTGTTAGCATATGTCGCCGACAACATAGCTTAAATAATCCTAAATCATCCAATGTTTTGCCTTCCGGTGTTTTTTGAGTTGTAGTTTCTGTTAAATAAATCACTTCATTCTCATCTAATTTTTGTTCAACTTTTAATTCACGCACTTTTTTAAGATAATATAAATATTTGTCTCCTAATACTTTTCCGCATGTGAAACATTTAACTGGGATAATCATATTTTATATATTAAATAAAATATAATTTTATTAAATCAATTTATTTTTAAAATATATTATTCTTTCTCAACTTCGGGTGGAAATAAATTATATGATATTTTTTCAATATCGGTTTTACTTGGAAATCCATATGTAGTATCAGTCAATTTTTCACTCTTCCAATCTTCTTCTTTTTTATGTATATTATATGTGTTAATACAATTCATACTGATGTCATTATTGCAAACTTTTCTTCCTTCACCCATTTCATCATCATCCCCATCCTTAAAGAATACTTCTTTTGATGAATTATCAAAAAAACGATAAAATGATGTATTTAATTCATGACCTATACCACCACCTCTTCTATGTTTGTATTCTGTATAATAATATTGATCAACTGGATCAATTTTTGGGTCTTTACCAAGTTCTTCATCTATGGCATCTTTTTCATCCTTATTATATTTTTCTGTATCTTTTTCTGGTTCTGGTACGGTTTGTGTTGGATTTTTAATGCCATTTTTCCAATATATATAATTATCGTCATTGTCCTGTTTATCTGGATCCATACTTGCTTTCGCTTTTGCTATTCTATTTTCTCTTTCTTGTAAGTTTTCAGCATTCTTTTGTTGTATCAATGTTTTCCATTTGGATTTATCGTGTGGTCCACCATGTGGTGTACCTTTAACACAACGGCCAAAACGCACTGATCTATCATTCCAAGATTTATCCTCAAACCAACTGGTATAATCTTTATCTATCTTATTTTGCCAACTAGCTTTGCCATCTAATTCCGGACAATTATTACCACATTCTTCTTCATAAGAAACCCATTTGGGTGATTTCTCATGTTTTTTATATTCCCATAAACAACAAGGATATTTTAAACAATGTTCTTCTCCTAAAACTGACATTTTTTTACAAAATTCAGGTCCGTAATTTTTACATGATTTAGCTGTGTTCCACCAATCTTGGCATTTTTGAAATTTATTATTATCACCTTCGTACATATTGCAACTGGCGTCGCTTAATGTAGATTCAAAACCTTCTTTTGATAAATGACTACTACCATGGGTATATCTGGTATGGTCTCTTGTTTTTATATCTTGTGGTCCTTCTTTTGTTAATACTTTGTTAGTCGTTGGATTAACAACACCCATTAATGGAGCATGGCCTGTGCGCCCACCAGTATCATAAGGCCATTTTTTAACTTTATCATATCTATGTTGTGCATTAGATCCTTCTTGTCCACCATATTTATGTCGCATATAACTTTGACAATTATCATTTCCACCACCATCTTTGCATGGGTCACTACTACTTGAATCTATTCTTTCACATTGTTCATTATGATCTGATGTATCTTCTCCTACCGGACAAACACATTTACCATTTCTACATTCTTTTTTGGGCATTGGTAAAGGAACAAAACCATATTTTGGATTTCTACAATGATCATTTTTTTTGCATTTTCTTTTTTTTCCACCACCCCAACTGTCACAATCACCTGTTTCTTTATTATATTTTTTTCCTTGCATTAAACATGAAAATTCATTACCAAAATCTGAAAAATCGGGATTATAATAATCAGGGGCATTTGCATTTTCTGGTAAACAATCCGAATAAGAATTTTTAGGTTTTACTACACTACCATTATTTACGCCCCATTGTACAGAATTACAACATCTTTCATTTGCTGGAACACCTAGATAACAATGACAATACCATTCATATCCACCACCGTCTTTAATGGGTTTATTTTGCCATGTATGATTTGTACCCCAATCCCCGGGTCTTAAATCTTCTCCTTTTTCACCAATCATTAATGTTGAACAACAATAATGTTTGTTTAATTTTGATGTAGTATTGCCTCCTGTTTTATCAATACAATATCCACCATCAATATAATTTTGTCTTTTTACCCATACATTTCTTCCATTAGATTCGCAATTTTCTTTAGTCATTAGACCTGAATAATCATTTTTTGTATCTATAATTAGATTATGATGTTTTTCTTCAAGACAAGCAAATACACATTTTTCTTCCTTATCATCGTTGCATTCAGTACCATCATCTTTACAAGTTTTTATTGCGGTCCAGTTTGAACCAGAAATATCAGAATCATTACAGGCTTTTTCTGTAGTTTTTGTCTCATCATTTTCACATTTTTTTTTTACTATTTTCTCTTTAACATCTGGTCCAGCACATACTGTAGAACCATCTGTTGGATGATATGCAAATTTTGCACATCCACCCTGGCAATAATCTCTCAAATTACCAGTATGTGGATGTAATTTTACACCTGTTGAACCACCAGGTCTACTTCTTAAATCTGGATTACCATGTCCTTCTTTAATATTTTTTTTTAATACATAAACTGTTTCTTCATAAGATTCATCTGATGATTTATTGAAATCTATTTTAAACGCTTGTATAATAATAATCAACAAAACCAATAATAAGATAAAAACAATAATAGTAAAAATATTTTTAAAAATATTACTAAAAATGTCATAAATAAAACCTTCTTTACGTATACTAGGCATCTTACCACTGAGCGATTTAGGCATAGAAGGCATCTTACCACTGAGCGATTTAGGCATAGAAGGCATCTTACCACTGAGCGATTTGGGCATAGAAGGCATCTTACCACTGAGCGATTTGGGCATAGAAGGCATCTTACCACTGAGCGATTTGGGCATAGAAGGCATCTTACCACTGAACGATTTGGGCATAGAAGGCATCTTAATTGATTGTGTTATTGATTTTGGTAATGATGGTGTTTTTATTGATTTTGACATATTTGATACAGATTTTGTCAAAGACATAAGTATATATTATATAATAATTATATTTTATTGTTCAATTAATTCATATCCATAACTCGTTTTTGTTATACGATGGATTGTTTTTTTATTTGTTATGGTTTGGTGACATTTTTTACATATGTTTACCAAATTTGCTTTATGATTTTTTTTGAAGAATCCTATATTTCCTAAATCATCAGCAAATTCTTGAGGGTTTAAATGGTGTATATCATCGCCCATATTTTCACAAAATTCACATTTATTTTTTATTTTTTTTGCATTATATGTTGATTGTTTATTTTCCAATAGTGTCTTTTCTTCAGGAAATAAGTTATATCTTATATTATTTGCAATATCTATAAATTCACTTTTTAATCCTAAACTTTTACATACTTCAAGTCCATACATATTATTTCCCGGACCATCTCGTAAATTTCTCATATATATTAATTTATCCTGTTCTATATTATATTCAACCCTCATATGTTTCATATTTAACGTTTTAATGTTTTTTATTTTTTCACAGCGTTGTAATTCATGCAAATGTGTTGCAAATATATAACTACTATCTTTTTCTGCTAACATTAATAAACTAGCTGCAAAAATACTCAATGCACTTTTAATTTCTGTCCCAGAACATAATTCATCACCCAATACTAATGTATTTTTATTTGCAATATTTAAAATTGTTTTTAATTCACTCATTTCAACTGCAAATGAACTAAGACCTTTAAAAAAATTATCATTTCCAAGAATTCTTGTTGATATAACATGATATGGCTTATAAATAAACGAACTACATGGTACATACATACCGGCTTGTGCCATAATGACTGCCATACCTATGGATTTAATCAAACTAGATTTCCCCACGGCATTTGTACCATACAATAATGTTCCATTCATATGTTCGCCTAAAGATATATCATTTGGACAATATATTTCATCTGTATTTATTTGTTCTATTAATGGATGTCTTATTGCTTTTGCATTCAAATATGATTTTGTTGCATTTGTATTTATGACTGGTTTACAATAATTAAATTCTCTAGCAATATATCCCTTTGTTATAATAAAATCAACAAGACCTGTAAATTTTACAATTGTATTCATTTGTTTTGAATAATCTTTTAATTTTCCAATAAATTCATTATAACATTGTTCAATAATTTCAAATAATATATTACTAGATTGCAATATTGAATCATATAATTGATTTAATGTAATTGATTGAAGTTTTTTATTGCTTTGTGTTGTCTTAACACATTTAAAATTTTCTAAACTAAAATTAAATTTTTTCTCCTTTTTATCATAATTTGATATATACGATAAATTTACAGTTTTTGTTTGCATAGAAGAGATGTATATTTTCAATACTTCTGATCTTTTTGATGTTGTTTGTAGCCATAATCCACTTTTTGGCGTTTCATGAATTTTTACCAAACTTTTTACAGTTGATTTTTTTCTTTCTTTCTTTTCTAAAATAGATGATAAAAATGATTGAATTGCTTTTAATTTTTGTTCATTCTCAATATGCTCCATATGAATTTTATCCAAATGTTTAAAATTTTTTTTTTTGAAAAAATTAATAGGTTCTCTTATTTTTATAATTTTAATCGCAATAGAAAAATTTATATATTTATTTAAAAATTTTGTCAATTCTTTGCAAGTTTTAACAAATGTATCACAAACATTATCACAAATATAATTTTTTAATATGTTATGATTTTCAAGAATATTCATAATATCTATTAATGATTTTGTATTCTGGTAAATTTCTGTAATTTCACATGGTGTAATTTTATTAAGAATTATTTTTCTTTCTAATTTTTCAATATCTTTTACCAAATGTAATTTTTTTCTAATAACTTCTAATGAATCATAATTATTTAAAATATATTCTGTAATATCATATTCTTTTGATAGATATTCTTCATTAAAATTTGGATGTAAAATATGATAATGAAACATTCGTTTTCCCATATTTGTTAAACATCTATTCAAAAATCTTTCTAAACTTGATAATTTAGATTTTTGATTTTGTGCTATAATATTTAATTGTTTCAATGAATGAGTCGCCAAAAATACTTTATCATCTGTTTTATCATATTCAGGTGGATATAATTTCTCAACTAAATGATTATTATGTTTTTCAACAAAATTTAATAGGTAAACAAAACTTTGTGTTGCCCAACAATATTCTTTTAAACGATAACTTTCCATAAAAACATTAAAATCAGGAACTTTATAAAATTTATTTAATATTTCTTGCTGCCAAATTTGTTTTTCACATTTTAATGCCATTATTGTTTTATCATTTGTTTTATTATTCACATTTATAATATGTGTTTTTATATCTTCAAAATCAATAAATTGTAATATTTCTGTTATTTTTTTATTTTCAATATAGTTATGTATAACTATTAATTCACAAGGATTATAAATAGACATAAATCTTTCTAATTCATCAAATACACATGGTTCATGTAATTTATTTGCTTGATATTTATATTGATATAATGTCACTTTTCCCGTATATATATCAATAGTAGAACAACCAAAAAATATTCGCGGTACTTTTTGAATAATACTTTTTTTAAATGTTTCTATCCATATACAAGCAATATTATTGGTTATTTTTTTTGTTTCAATATCAAAATTAGTCCCTACTGAAAAGACACCCATTTCAACACGTTCTTTCCCACCATTAATGGGATCATCACCAATTTCATTCCAAACCACAACTGTATAACCTTCTTTATTTAATTTTGGTACATATTTTTCAAGTGGGACAATTGTACCATTGCCAGCCATAACAACTTGTTTTTTTTCACCATCAACCATTAATGTATTTTTTTTTTCCGCAACAACTATTTCTAATATTCTTGAAAATTCCATAATTTTACTATTTGATATGAAACCATTCTTATCTTTTAAACCATAAACTTCATAAAAAGATCCACATTGCCATAATAATATTGTTTTTTCTCCATATATTTTTTCATATTTTTCAAGATTTTCAAAATAGTCTCTTATCATTAACTTTTTTGGCATGATAAATGTATTATATATCTTTTATATATTACATTTTACTCTTTAAATGTTTTTATTATCTTGATTCACTACTCCAATTATGCATTAAAATTTCTTCAGCATTTTTTCCACCGCTATTTTTTACATCACCCGCTAAATGTCTATTTAAATACATATCACGCAACAACTTCTCTGGTGCCTGTGTTCCAACTTTTATAAGCGCATTATTTACAAGAACACTTTTTACTTGTTTTAATTGTTTCTTTTTTAAATAATTACAATCTTTATTTACAAGGCGTCTTGTATTTTTATTTTTAATTAATACTGCTACTTTTCTCGTTTTTGAATTTTTCCCCAATTTAAAACGTTTAATTACTTTTTTATTTTTTACTTTAAACTTTTCTTTTTTATTTTTTTTCGTTTTCAAATCTTTATTAATTCTATTAATTAAAAAATTTTCCTTTAAATTTTCCAAATTATTCTTTCTTTTTGTATTCATATTTTGTTGTTTACCAAACTTATGTTCGTCAGTAAATATTAATACATTGTTATTTTCTTGTGCATTATTAGTAAGAGGTGCTGGATTAGCATGTAAAACCGGTGCTGGATTAGCATGTAATACTGGACGAGGATGTTTATTTTTTAAACTTTTTCTATATTTTGAATATAATGGTTTTGATCCATTTTTTAAAATTCCATAAGGTGGATCTTTTTTTATAAGATCATTCATTGTTTCACTGGGTACTTCATGTAAATTTGAATAATTATTTGTATTATTTGTAACATTTTCTTGAATACGTTGTTTATGTTTTTTCTTTCTTTTTCTTGTTTTCTTTTTTATTACACTTTCCATAAATTCTACCGCATTAGTATAATTATCTTTAAACATATCATCATTTGTTTCCTTTTTTTTTCTTTGTTTTTTTTTGAATTCTTTTATTTTATTAATCATTTTATCTTTTAAAACATTCTTTTGTAAAGAATTAAAATTTGTTCTTAAACTATGTGATAACTTTTTCTTTGTTTTCTTTTTACCTCCTATTTTAAAAAAATCCGGATTTACAGAAATTGTTTTTGTTGACATACTTATTTTTTTAAAAGAAAATACATTTAGTTTTTAAACGTTAAAATAATATTTTAAATTGATATAAAAATTATTTATTTATTAAATTACATTAAAATAAATGTCTGTTCTACAAAAAAGTTCAAATGATTTACTAAATTTGGGTGATGAGAAAGATTATCAAAAACTTTCTTGGAAAATAATAGAAAATTACTTTAAAAATAAACATTTAACTAGATTAGTACGTCATCAATTAGAATCATATAATTATTTCATTGACCACCAAATACAAGAAACAATAAATATGTTTAATCCTGTTAATATTGTTTCGGCAAACGACAAGACAGAAGATGGTATAAAAAAACTAGAAATTATTATAACATTTGAAAATTTAAAAATATTTCGTCCTCAAATTCATGAAAATAATGGTGCTACTAAAATAATGTTCCCACATGAAGCAAGATTGAGAAATTTCACATATTCATCGCAACTAACACTTGATATTAATATTAAGATAGTTAAATTAAATGGAAAAGATCTAAATGAAGTTGAAACCGTTTTCAAAAAATATCCTGCTATTCATATTGGTAAATTACCAATTATGTTGAAATCCAATATTTGCGTTTTAAAACAATTTTCGCATATTGATACAAATGTTACTAAAGAATGTAAACATGATCCGGGTGGATATTTCATTATTAGTGGATCAGAAAAAACAATTCTAGCACAAGAAAGAGCCGCAGAAAATAATGTAATGTGTTTTAATATAAAAAAAAATAACAATAAATGGTCATGGTTGGGCGAGATTAAATCAGTACCGCTAAATAAATGTATTTCACCAAAACAAATTAGCATTACTATTGCTACAAAAAATAACGGCTACGGTCATACTATTGATATTAATATCCCAAGGGTAAAACAACCTATACCTATATTCATTTTATTTCGCGCTCTAGGGGTTATTTCAGATAAAGAAATTGTGGATTATATTCTATTAAATACCGAAGATAGATATCAATCCAAACTATTATTTGGTCTTAAAGCTTCTATTATTCAAGCAAATGATTATGTTACTCAAGAAGAAGCTTTTAACTATATTATGAATTATGTCATGTATACTCCTATTAAAATGTCAAAAGAGGAAGGTAGGAAAAAGAAAAGTGAATTTACGCAAAATGTTTTGAATAATGATTTATTTCCTCATTGTTCAACAAAAATACAAAAAATATATTTCCTAGGTTATATGATTAATCAACTTCTACTTACAAGTTATGGTTGGAGAAAAACAGATGACAGAGATTCTTATAAAAATAAACGAATAGATTTGGCTGGAACGTTAATTAATAATCTTTTCAGAAATTATTTCAATAAACTTGTAAAAGATATGCAAAAGCAAATTATTAGAGAAATAAATAATGGGTCATGGAAATCTACAAATAATATTAAAAATATTATAAATGATACAAATATTTATAAAATTATCAAATCTACAACAATTGAAAATGGTATTAAAAGAGCTTTAGCTACGGGAGATTTTGGATTAAAAAATACAAACTCTTCAAAGGTTGGTGTAGCACAAGTACTAAATAGATTAACATATATTTCAAGTCTAAGTCATCTTAGAAGAATAAATACCCCTATTGATAAAAGTGGTAAATTGATTCCGCCGCGTAAACTACATAATACACAATGGGGATTTATATGCCCTGCAGAATCTCCAGAAGGTCAAAGTGTTGGTGTTGTTAAAAATATTAGTTATTTGGCACATGTAACAATTACTACATCTGATACTCCATTGTTTGAAATTGTTAATCCACATATCGTTCAATTAGAAAAA
>Ga0315315_10006311_pt1 | contig 10960 bp, 7 predicted proteins | sample M140m3416metaG_FD_203699 | JGI IMG/M metagenome (GOLD analysis project Ga0315315, IMG submission 203699) | Ammonia-oxidizing marine archaeal communities from Monterey Bay, California, United States - M1 40m 3416 | ecosystem: Environmental > Aquatic > Marine > Intertidal zone | place: USA... | reverse complement strand
AGAACATTTATGACAATCTTTTGGTTTTTTATTATAAGTACACTAATTGCCAATTTTTCGGGTTGGGAGTATTTTTATTTTTCTCTAATCCCATTGTCAATTATTATTGGAAATTATTTTGTGTACACGAAAAGCCGAAAAATTGCTAATACATTATTTTCTTTGTTAGTAATTTCTTCTTTCTATTATAAATACATGATGGTTTTTAATGTGTAAGTTTGCAATATAAAATTTACGTTTATGAAATTTGGTGTGATTATATTTCCTGGTTCTAATTGTGATATGGACATGATATATGTTTTAGAAAAAATCTTAAAACAAGATGTTGTAAAACTATGGCATAAAGACACTGACTTACAAGAAGTAGATTTTATAATTCTTCCAGGGGGATTTTCATATGGGGATTATTTAAGGTCTGGTGCTATTGCAAGATTTTCTCCTATTATGAAAGAAGTTATTGGCTTTGCGAATGCAGGGGGGTATGTAATGGGGATATGTAATGGGTTTCAAATTTTAACTGAAAGCGGTTTGTTGCCTGGTGCACTTCTGCATAATACATCGCATAAATTTATTTGCAAAAATACGTACCTGAAACCAATTAGTAAGAACACACTTATCACAAATAAATATAGCAATAAAGTAATTACAATGCCTATAGCACATGCAGAAGGAAAGTATTTTGCGGACGAAAAGGCACTAAAATCATTAATAGATAATGACCAAATTATCTTTAAATATTCAGATATCAATGGGAATATAAATTCTAATGCAAATCCTAATGGTTCACTTATGAATATTGCTGGCGTTTGTAATAAAGAAAGAAATGTGTTTGGTATGATGCCTCACCCGGAAAGGGCTTGTGATATAAACCTAAACAATCAAGACGGAATGTTTTTGTTTGAAAGTATTATAAATAACTTTGTCAACTAAACAAGCTTTTATTCGTTGCTTTTAAATTTAATTAATCAAGACTTAATTTCATTTCTTTAGTTCTCAATTACTTAAATAGCTTTTCAACTTTTTGTTGAAAAAACTGTTGAGAACCATCACTCGCGCGCCGTTGTAAATCTCACTTTATTTTTAAAATTGTAGACTTAAAAAACATATAGAGTTAATTGCTAAAAAAAGAAGAAGTCACATGTCCACAATATTAAAAAAGTCAGAAAAAATTATAAAAAAAACAGAACCCCATAAAACTTACACTTACGAGTGTGTGCTAGAAAAATCTATTGCCTACTTTAATGGTGATGAATTAGCTGCAACTACTTGGATGAATAAATATGCCATGAAGGATAATGCTGGTGAATTTGTTGAGCAGTCTCCTGATGACATGCATAAAAGAATGGCAAAAGAGTTTGGGAGAATTGAATCGGACTATAAATTAAAATATAGCCTTAATGGTAGTGCTAAGTTCTTATCTAAATATGGTAGGGAAAGGGATGATTTAACAGAAAAAAAAATATACAACTACTTTAAAAACTTTGGAGACATTATCCCGCAAGGAAGTGTAATGAGCTCATTAGGAAATTATTACCAGTTAGCCTCTTTATCCAATTGTATAGTGGTTCCCGAATTACATGATTCTTATGGAGGCGTTTTTTACACAGATCAGCAGTTAGCTCAACTATTTAAAAGGCGATGCGGGGTTGGAGTTGACATTTCAAATTTAAGGCCAGCTGGTGCTAGTGTTTCTAATGCTGCAAAAAGTACTTCTGGAGCAGTCTCTTTTATGAATCGATTTTCAAATACAACTCGTGAAGTAGCTCAAAATGGAAGAAGAGGGGCTTTAATGTTATCTATGGATATTGCTCACCCTGATGTAGAGGATTTTATTACTATAAAACAAGACTTACAAAAAGTAACTGGAGCCAATATCTCAATTAGACTTTCTGATGAATTCATGCATGCTGTAGAGTCAAATTCAGAATATACTCATAAATGGCCGATTGAATCTGATAGTCCTACATTTACTAAAACTGTAAACGCGAAAGATCTTTGGGACACTATTATTAAGTGCGCTCACAACACTGCTGAGCCAGGTTTAATTTTCTGGGATCGTCAGCACTGGTATTCTACATCTTCTGTATACCCTAACTATAAAAACACCTCCACTAATCCATGTTCTGAAATTGCAATGCAAGGAGGTGATAGTTGTAGGCTAATTGCTCTAAATCTTTATAATTTTGTTGAAAACCCTTTTACGAAAGATGCCAAGTTCTTAATTAAAGAATTTTATGAGGCAGCTTATGAAGGTCAAAGACTAATGGATGATTTGGTAGACTTGGAAACAGAAGCAATAAGCAGAATTTTAAAAAAGATAGAGTCTGATGATGAGCCAGAAGCAATCAAAGCTGTAGAAAAAGAAACTTGGGAGCTATTATTAAAAACTGGTATTGAAGGCAGGAGAACAGGTTTAGGTTTTACTGGACTTGCAGATATGGTTGCAGCGCTTGGAATGGCTATTGATTCAGATGAGGCTATTACAAAAGTTGAAGAAATAATGAAAGAAAAATGTAGAGCTGAATTTGATAGCTCTATTGACATGTCTCTTTCCAGAGGAAGCTTTATTGGCTTCGATGCAAAAATTGAAAAAACATCAGAATTTGTAAAAATGATGCAAAAAGAGCTACCTGATACTTATGAAAGAATGATGAAATTTGGAAGAAGAAATATCTCCATTAGTACAGTTGCACCAACAGGAACTTTAAGTATGCTTGCGCAAACATCATCAGGAATTGAGCCTGTATTTATGACTCATTATAAAAGAAGAAGAAAGCTTAATGAGCAAGATAAGGAAGCAAAAGTAGATTTTATTGATGACTCTGGAGATAAATGGCAAGAATTCACTGTTTATCATCACAACTTAAAAAAATGGATGGAAATAACAGGAGAAACTGATATTACTAAAAGTCCATATTCTGGTAGTACTGCTCCTGAAATTAACTGGGGGAAAAGAGTCGAAATGCAAGCTGCAGTACAAAAATATGTGACCCATTCAATTAGCTCTACAATCAATTTACCAAATGACGTTTCTCTTGATGAAGTAAGCAATATCTATTTAGAATCTTGGAAAAAAGGCACTAAAGGAATTACTGTTTACCGTGACGGATCAAGGTCTGGAGTACTAATATCAGCAGATGAAAAAAAGGAGAACGTATTAGAGAATACCGAATTTAAAGAAACTACCGCGCCACCTAGGCCTGAAAGGCTAGATGCTAAAGTTTTACGATTTCAAAACAATAAAGAAAAATGGATTGCTGTAGTAGGACTGTTAAATGGTAGGCCATATGAAATTTTTACTGGAAAAACTGAAGATGTCTTTAATATGCCTCCAGCCGTTGAATACGGTTGGGTGATAAAAAACAGGAAGGAAGATGGATCCTCTCAATATGACTTTCAATACGAAGATAAAGATGGATATAAAGTAACCATGGGCGGCTTGTCTCGTTCATTCGATAAAGAATTCTGGAATTATGCCAAACTTATATCAGGCGTATTAAGACACGGAATGCCATTACATTATGTTGTTGATCTAATTGGAAAAATGAACCTATACGATGAAAATATCAATACCTGGAAAAGTGGAGTTGTAAGAGCGCTTAAAACCTTCATTGCCAACGGCACAAAAGTAAATGATCATATTTGTATTGAATGCGGAGATGAAGGCCTGGTGTATGAAGAGGGATGTTTAAAATGTGTGAGCTGCGGATATAGTAAATGTGGATAAATAATCCTGCCTAAATTGATCAACCCGCCTGTAGAAGGCGGGTTTTTTTATTATCAATTACTGTGACAATTATTACATTAAATTTATTCGTTTATTTGTTGCGATGAAAATTCTTAAAAATATCTTTTTAATTTTTATAATAACTAGTTGCGCAAATATCGTTGCTCCAAATGGAGGCATGAAAGATGCTGATCCTCCAAAACTCCTAAATGTCGAAATTAGAGAACACTCTCAAAATTCGCACAAAAAAATAATTACATTTAATTTTAATGAGTACATACAACTAAATAACTGGGAAGAATATTTTTATATTTCCCCGCCTACAAAAAAAAGGGCCCAAAAAAAAATAAAAGGAGCAGCTCTTCTTTTAACAATTGATGATACACTAAATGAAAACACCTCTTATTATATAGCTTTAAATTCATGCGTCAAAGATAATAACGAAGGGAATATCTTAAGTGATTTAGGATATCAGTTGAAAAACAACAGCTCTGACACACTTACTCTTAGTGGAAAATTGCAAGACGCATATACATTAGATCCTTTAAAAAATTCTTGGATTATGCTATTTAGTGAAGATTTAAATGACTCGCTAATTTTTAAAGAATCCCCTGATTACATTGCAAAAACAAACAAAAATGGAATCTTTCATTTCCCTAATTTAAAAAATGTAGATTACAAAATTACGGCGATTACAGGCAATGACTTTATTTATAATAACGGTGAAAAAATTGCTTTTTCAAACATCCCTATAAATCCTGAAAAAGATAGCTTTATTGCACTTTTTGCATTTAATCCAATAATTACAATTGACAGTACAGTCACTAATTCTATAGAATTAGACCAAGATTTAATTACTAATAATACTATAGATTCCATTGTTAAAGAAAAAGAGGTTGCTAGTGGAATGATACAAATTGTAACTGCTACAAATAAAAGCTCTATCTTTCAATTGCTACAAAATGAAAAAGTGATACTTGAAACCTATTTTAGTAAAAAACCATATGTGATTAACAATATTGTTCCTGGAAAATATCAGTTAAAATATATTGAAGATAGAAATAAAGATAGCATTTGGAGTGCCGGAGATTGGGGAAAAAGAATAACTCCAGAAAAAGTCATAAATTATCCTTCTGAAATCTTAATTCGTTCCAGCTGGAATTTAGAATTAGAATGGATTATTCAAGAGTAAAATGATCTCTATCTTTTAAAAAATTCATTTGCCGTCTCTTTAGCCTCAAATCATCTAAAAAAATTTCAATCTGAAAAACATTCTGTTCATTTTCTAAAACAACCAAGGCGTTACCAAAAGCATCATGCACTTGGGAGTGACCATTAAAAGATACTCCATTGCCATCCTCTCCTATTCTATTTACACCAATAGTGTAGCACTGATTCTCTATTGCTCTAGCTTTTAAAAGCGTATCCCAAGCATCAATTCGCTTAATAGGCCAATTAGCTAAATAAATTAACATATCATAGTCTATATTATTTCTACAGAAAACTGGAAAACGTAAATCATAACAAATAAGTGGACAAATTTTCCAACCTTCAAAATCTAAAATTAATCTATCCCTTCCGCTTGAAATAAACTCATTTTCTTTAATTAAAGAAAATAAATGTCTTTTGTCATAATGAAAAACTTCCCCATTTTTTGAAATCCAAATTAATCTATTATAATATTTTTTTTTTTCTGCAATAATTAAACTCCCCGCAATAGCGCATTCTTTTTTGTGTGCTATTTCTTTCATCCAAGAAACCGTTCTGCCATCCATACCTTCAGCTAAATGAATAAATGTAGGGGAAAAACTTGTATTAAACAACTCGGGCAAAAGAATAAGATCGGTATTTGAAATAGCATTAATTTGATTTCCTATATTAGATAAATTTTTCTCTACACTTCCCCAATATAAATTAGTTTGTACTATAGATATATTCATAATATATTTAATGTTAAATTAACCGAAAATTAAACGCACCAAAATATTAATTATTTATCCTTAATAGATCCTTTTACAAACTCTCTATTAAGAATTGCGATGTTTTCAAGCGATATTCCCTTTGGACATTCTACTTCACATGATCCTGTATTGCTACAATTTCCAAACCCTTCTTTATCCATCTGCTTAACCATATTCATTACTCGCTTTTTTGCCTCTACTCTTCCTTGTGGCAGAAGTGAGAGCTGAGATACCTTTGCTGAAACAAAAAGCATTGCGGAAGAATTTTTACACGTAGCGACACATGCTGCACACCCAATACAGGTTGCGGCATCAAATGATTTATCCGCATCATCTTTTGGTACAGGTGTTAAATTTGCATCTTGAGTATTTCCCGAAGTATTGACAGATATATATCCGCCTGCTTGCTGAATCCTATCAAAAGCACTTCTATCAACTACTAAATCTTTTATAATAGGAAGCGCTTTAGCTCTCCAAGGCTCAATATATATGGTTTCTCCGTTTTTAAACTTTCTCATATGCAGCTGACAAGTAGTAACCCTTGAATCAGGACCGTGTGCCTTACCATTTATATATAATGAACACATTCCGCAAATACCTTCTCTACAGTCATGATCAAATGCAACAGGTTCTTCTCCTGCTAATAATAAATCATTATTAAGGATATCCAACATCTCTAAAAATGAAGAATCTGTAGAAATATCATTAACCTGATAGGTCTTCATTTTTCCTTTGTCATTTCTATTTTTTTGTCGCCAAACTTTTAATGTTAAATCCATTACTTATAGCTTCTTTGTTTTAATGCCACCTCTTTAAATTCTAAATTTTCTTTATGTAAAATAGCTTTTGAAGGCTCCCCAGTATATTCCCATGCCGAAACATAGGAGTAATTAACATCATCTCTCTTTGCTTCTCCTTTTTGGGGACCATCCTTTTCTACTGACTCCTCTCTGTAATGACCACCACAACTTTCATTTCTATCTAACGCATCAATTGCAAATAACTCTCCTAGCTCCAAAAAATCTAGTACTCTCATGGCCTTCTCAAGCTCTTTATTCATACTATGCATATCGCCCGGCACAAAAATTTCCTGCCAAAATAAATCTCTTAATTTTTTTATTTGCTTTATGGCTTTTTTTAATCCTTTCTCGTTTCTTGACATTCCGACATCATCCCACATGATTTTTCCTAATTTTATATGGAAATAATCTGCAGGTTTTTTTCCTTGAACTCCTAAGATCCTTTGTAATTTTTGTTCAACTAACCTTTTCGACTCATCAAATTCAACACTTTCAGTAGAAATTGGACCTGTCCTTATTTCATTAGACAAGTAATCTCCTATTGTATAAGGCAAAACGAAATATCCATCAGCTAGACCTTGCATTAATGCGGATGCACCAAGCCTATTCGCACCGTGATCAGAAAAGTTAGCCTCTCCAATACAATAACAACCAGGGATTGTTGTCATTAAATTATAATCTACCCAAACCCCACCCATAGTATAATGAACGGCAGGATAAATCATCATTGGTGTTTTATAAGGATTTTCATCGACTATCTTTTCATACATCTGAAACAAATTTCCATATTTTGCTTCAACTATTTCTTCTCCTAATTTAACAATATCATTTTCTGATGGGTCTTCAAAACCTAATAGCAAAGCCTTCTCTCTTCCATATCTTTTTATTGCAGTGGAATAATCTAAATAGACCGCCTCCCCAGTTTTATTTACACCAAAACCTGCATCAACTCTTTCCTTGGCAGCTCTAGATGCAACATCACGAGGAACCAAGTTGCCAAAAGCTGGATACCTCCTTTCCAAATAATAATCTCTATCTTGTTCTTTTATCTCCGTCGGTTTTAATTTGCCTAAGCGAATTTTTTCTACATCATCAATATTTTTAGGCACCCAAATCCTTCCATCATTTCTTAAAGATTCGGACATTAACGTAAGTTTTGATTGATGATCCCCGCTTCTTGGAATACATGTTGGGTGAATTTGGGTAAAACAAGGATTAGCAAAGAATGCTCCCTTTTTATGAATTTTCCATGAAGCAGTTACGTTAGATCCCATTGCATTAGTGGATAAATAAAACACATTTCCATAACCGCCTGATGCAATAACAACTGCATGAGCAGAATGCTTTTGCACTTCTCCTGTTTCAAGATTTCTTGCAATGATGCCCCTTGCCTTTCCATCTATCACAACTAAATCTAGCATTTCATGCCTATTATACATTTGTATTTTTCCTTTTGCAATCTGTCTATTCATTGCAGAATATGCACCGAGCAAAAGTTGTTGGCCTGTTTGGCCCTTTGCATAAAAAGTTCTTGAAACCAGAACACCCCCAAAAGACCTATTGTCTAAAAGCCCGCCATACTCTCTCGCAAAAGGAACCCCTTGCGCTACACATTGATCAATTATGTTTCCAGAAACCTCTGCTAATCTGTGCACATTTGCCTCTCTTGATCTATAGTCTCCTCCTTTAACAGTATCATAAAATAACCTAAAAATAGAGTCCCCGTCATTTTGATAATTTTTAGCTGCATTTATTCCTCCCTGAGCTGCTATTGAGTGCGCCCTTCTTGGAGAATCTTGATAACAAAATGATTTAACATTATAGCCAAGCTCCGCTAAAGACGCTGAAGCAGAACCACCTGCAAGACCTGTTCCAACTACAATAACATCTATATTTCTCTTATTAGCAGGATTGACAAGATTTATACTATTTTTATGACTTGTCCATTTTTGATTCATTGGGCCTTTTGGGACCTTTGAGTCTAATTTGTTAGAACCATTATTTTTTTCTAAATCATCATTCTTTTTAAATTGATCAATTAAAATTCTTTTTCTTATATCAAATAATTTTTTATTCTTTTTAGAGTAATCAGTATCTGTTTTTAGGATAGGTAACCTCTCTGCGCTTTTATGCCAATCATTGTTCCAATCCTTAAGCATACACTTAACACCACAACTGATATTTTTAATCTTATGAGTGTTTGTTTTAGTGTCAAAATGAGAGTATCTTATACAAATCTCTATTTTATCAGTTTGATTGTAGTCTATCTTAGGTTTTCTATAATTAAGTGCAAACGTTATTTTCTTCATAGGCTAATAATTACGTATTTTATATAATGGTAAATCGCTATAAAAACAAAACCTGCAGGAACCAATATCGAATAAAATGTGCTAATTTTTCTTATTACCGGAGCGGACTTTGGTGTTCTAACACCAACGGACTGAAAAGAAGACTGAAAACCGTGTAGCAGATGAAGTGACAGAAAAAAGAAAGAAATAACATATAAAATAACTCTCCATAGATCATGAAATTTATGCTGAAGCTCAGCATAATACCTAAATTCACCATGGTGCAAACCCGTCCAATCTCCTTTAATAAATTTAGTATTTATTTCAGGTATCCAGAAGTCGTAAAAGTGAAGGCAAATAAAAGAAAATATCATAAAACCAGTTATTATCATGTTTCTACTGACCCATGTTGAATTATTGTTTTTACTGTATACATACTTGGTCGAGTTAGACCCTCTATTTTTAAAATCTAAAATAAAGCCCATAACTAAATGAAATAAAAATCCTCCAATTAATACCGGTTGAAGAATAAATTGAACAAATGGATTCGTCCCCATAAAGTGTGAAACATTATTAAATAAGTTGGGACTAAAAACGGACAATAGGTTTATTGCTAGATGCTGTAACAAAAAAACCATCAAGAAAAATCCTGATAAAGCCATCAAAACTTTTCTTCCAATAGTATAATATAAATAAAAATTAACCATTTAATGTGCAAAAATACAAAATAACACAACAAAAGAAGAAATATATAGTTTTTTTAACACTATTTATAATGATTCTAAATATGTTTTGAGATTAATAACACGTGCATTGGATATATTTAAAGAATATTTTAACACAAAAAAATAAGCAGATTTCTTAATCTTTAATAATAAAAAAAACTCGCTAATAAAGAAAACCTAAAGTTTCAGATTAAGGCCTAAAATATGTGCTTTAAAATTTATACTTTTATTTTCAAATCAAATAATGAAAAATGAAATACGAAAAAATAAATTCTGACTTGTTTGTTAGTAACAGAAAGAAACTACAATCCAAATTGAAAACAAATTCTATTGCTATTTTTAACTCTAATGATATAATGCCAACTAATGCAGATGGAACTATGCCATTTAAACAAAATAATGACTTGTTTTGGTTAAGCGGAATAGATCAAGAAGAAAGCGTTTTAGTTATTTCTCCATTCCACCCAAATGAACAGATGCGAGAGATTTTGTTTTTAAAAGAAACTAATGAGCATATTGCTATTTGGGAAGGAAAGAAATTAACGAAAGGGCAAGCCTACGTTACATCAGGAATAAAAACAGTCTACTGGCTAAGTCAACTTGATGCCAAATTAGATGAAATAATTACTGAAACAGAAAACATTTACTTAAATAAAAATATGCATAGCCGTTCTGCTTCACAAGTTCAAACTTGTGATGACAGATTTAGAATAAAAATATCTAAAAAATACACTGAAAAAGAAATCCTAGAAATAGCCCCAATAATGCATGAGCTTAGGCCAATTAAATCAACAATAGAAATTGAACTTATGCAAAAAGCTTGTGATATTACAGAAAAAGGGCTGCGAAGAATACTTCCGTTTATAAAACCAGGAATTATGCAATATGAGATTGAAGCAGAGTTAATGCATGAGTTTTTGAATAATAGATCAAGTGGCTTTGCTTACCAGCCAATTATTGGCTCTGGCGTCGACTCGTGTGTCTTGCATTACATAGAAAATAATAAACAGTGTAAAGATGGTGATATTCTACTAATGGACTTTGGAGCTGAATATGCAAATTATGCGTCTGACCTAACAAGAACAATTCCCGTAAACGGTAGATTTACTTTCAGACAAAAAAAAGTATATAATTCCGTATTAAAAGTAATGAACGAAGCCATAAAAATGCTTACGCCAGGCACAATGTTTAAGCATTACAATAGAGAGGTCGGAAGAATAATAGAATTAGAACTTGTAAATTTAGGGCTTTTGGACAAACATGATGTCGAAAAACAAGACCCTCTTAAGCCATTGTACAAAAAATACTTTATGCATGGAACTTCGCATTATTTGGGTTTAGATGTACATGATGTAGGGAGCATGGATCGTCCAATGGAGGCAGGAATGGTATTTACTTGTGAACCTGGCATTTATATTTTAGAAGAATCCTTGGGCATTAGATTGGAGAATGATATTTT
>Ga0315315_10006310_pt1 | contig 10960 bp, 9 predicted proteins | sample M140m3416metaG_FD_203699 | JGI IMG/M metagenome (GOLD analysis project Ga0315315, IMG submission 203699) | Ammonia-oxidizing marine archaeal communities from Monterey Bay, California, United States - M1 40m 3416 | ecosystem: Environmental > Aquatic > Marine > Intertidal zone | place: USA... | reverse complement strand
ACCTTCACCTACTTCTTTTGAACCGCCACCTCCTTCTTTTGAACCGCCGCCACCATCTCCACCACCAGCACCTTCAAGTAAATGATGATAATCACATATTTCAAAGTGTTCCCCCATAATATCCAATAATTCATCAAGTTTTATAGATAGTTTAATTTGTTGATGTTTTGGTTCTAATTCTTTTGGTTTTTCAAGATCTAGTCCCCTTTTTTTAAAAATGTTATATCGGCGTAATTCTGCGTTGTACGTAAGCCGTCTGTATATACTTGACATGTCTGAAGATTCAAGAGTAAACTTAAATATTTTCGTAGGATCAATTAATATGGTATTATACAATAGTTCTGGGTCTAGTTCTAGTTCTGGTTCTGGTTCTGGTTGTTCTGATTCAGATTTTTTAAGAGAACTTTTAGTAGTTAATCCATCTAAAATTTTCTTATTCGATTCTACAATAAACGCGATTCGTCCATAATCCATTCTACATTTTAATAGTTTTTTTTCTCTGTCTTTTTCGTCAAAATGACGGTCGAATAATACGTCAACTTGTCCCCTTACATCATCAATTAGTCCAAGTAACACATCAGTTTTTATCAGTGTTAAATTCATTTCTGGAGTTTCCAGATTATATAAATATCTTTTTTTTTCATCAACCATCGCGTAATTTTCAAATTTAAAAATATTTTCCATAATATGGTCATTTAATTCATGTATTGTTCCTGTATCATCTGTATAATTAACAAAAACCTCAATTTGTAATCGACAACTGATCTCATCATTATTAGAGATATATATTAATACGCCTCCTTTATATATATATTTATAATCATTGCCTATGAATGATTTAATCACAGATTCCTCTAAATCGTCAATTAATTTATATTGTTTATTTTGTTCAATGTCAGTTTTAAGTTTTTTAATAAGATCGTATTCTGTAGAACCCATTAAATCAATAACGCCTTCATAAAAATTAACAATAATATGAGAATTTTTTTTCATAGTGAAATATTCCTCATCAATAGAGCCCTCACCTTGAGTTCCTTTTAAATTGCCAATTATCATATCATAATCTGTACTGACGGGTGAAAATGAATTGAAATCCAGGTCATAACCTTTATGCAGTCTATGATAAATGTTATGTAATATCATATATGAACGTCCTCCAAATAAATAATATAGAGGTGCTGAGTGCTCTGCAAATTCAATTGTTTCACCAAACTTAATCTGTTGAAATGAAATTTCTTCAAATTTAAATGATATATTAGATTCTACGGTGTTCTTTTCTTCCGCGGTCTTGCTAGTGTCATCACCCCACATTTTTACATAATGATTTTGTTTATGACCATAATTAAATGTTTTCATTTGTGATTTTATAAGATTGTGAATATTCAAAACTAACATTTCATAGTTACCTTTCATAAGATTACTATATACACGTCTTTTTAAGTCTGTCATAATATGATATTACTAATTGTATACAATATTATAACATAATTTATTTCAACAATTGTAAGAACAAGAATTATACATTTATCTTAAATGATAATTTCTTCTTTTTTGTAAATAGTTAACATATTCTTCTCTTGTAACCTTTTTTTCATTTATCCTTTAACTATAAGAATAAATGAAAAAGTGAAATCAATAGGCGGAATATCTGGGATTCCAGGGTTTATGTAATAAAAGTAAGAAATTACTTGTGTCCAAAGTTAATTTCCATATATTGAAGAATGTCATTAATTAATAGTTTGGTTTCATTAAAAAATGTAATTGCATCTTTATTTTTCTTCAAACCATCGTGATAATAGGAATATGTATCTCCCTTGCGATCATGGAAATCTTTTAGATCTTGTATAACAATTTTTGGATTTACCTGACATTTCTTGAGTTGGTTGATCTTTTTAGCAGCGATTTTATTCTTTTCACGTGTATCCCAAACAAATTTATCAAATGACTTCTTAACTTCATTGAATTTTTTTGAAATGTTTTCATTTTGTTTACTCAAATATTCTTTGTCTTTAATTAGATTCTTATATTCTTCTCTGTATTTCATTGGCTTATTCAATTCTGTTTTATATTCAATAATTAGATCTTCGAGGTTAATAATATCTTTTTCTTTAACTTCTAGAATTTTTTTCAAATTACTATTCGAGTTTTTGAAATTATCCATATCAGTGCTAATTGTTTCAATTAATTTTTTCTGACTATTTAGAGTATCACTATAACTTTGTTTATCAGACTCAAGTTGTTTGATGGTTCCTTCTTTCTCTTCAATTTGACAAGTTAAACTAACTACATTATTTGTAAGTACATTAACACGATCTTGTGCAGCAAACCGTTCTTTTTCATTGTTTGAAAATTTTTCTTTCAAAGTGGTAAATTTATTATATAGATTCTTGAAATCAATTTTATACGCTGAATCTTTTTTAAGTTTAGAGTTTTGCTCTTTTAATTTTTGGAGTTGTATTTTCATGTTTTCAATTTCATTATCACGGTCTTTTAGTCTATCTTCACTTTTAATTAATTCGTTTTCAATTTCTTCAAATTCATCATCCAAGTCTTCATAATCGGTACGTGATTTTGTAAGAGATGCTTTTAGTTCTTCAACTTGTTTAATTAGTTTATCATTTTCATCTTTGAAATTATCTTCACTTCTAGTTTTTAGATCTTCAATTTCAACTTCTAGTTCGTTAATATCAAATTTTAAATCATTATTTTCAGTATATAAATTATCATTTTTAGATTGTAGAGCACTTAATCTTTTATGTGTGTCAGCATATGTTTGCGCATCTTTTTCAAGGGCGACAATACGTTTGGTCTGACTTTCTACACATTTTTGGAATTGCCTGTTTGCCATATTTGTTAATCCAAGTTCATCAGTTAATTCTTTAATTTCCTTAATTTTTTTATTGAGTAGCGAGTTCTGTTCATATTCACGTGATTTTAGTGCACTAATTTGTAATCTAAGTGAATCAATTTCTTCTTGTAAACGTAATTGTTCATCCATACTTGTTTTAATTTCTGAAACATATGCTTTATTTTGATTATCAATACATGAAAGTTCTTGTTGTGTTTTGCATAATTTGCTATAAATATCAATCTTTTCTTTTCTAAGGGAATATATTTTGTTATTATGAACTTTTAGTTGTTCATCTGCAATTCCTAAATTTGTTTCAAGATCCTTTACTTGTTTCTTATAGGTCTTTGCTTCACTTTGATGAAATCCGATATCTAGATGTGCATCTACTAAATCGTCTTGTGCAATTTGAAGTTTTGAATCAAGAATTAAGTTTGAGGCAGATAATGAGTCATATTTTTGTTTAAATTTTGTATTAGAGGAAAATAGTTCATTAAGTTCACCTTTTACATTTTGGAGGGTATTTTCCAATGATTTTTTAGTTCTTTTGAGACCACTAATCTTTAGTTGTTTTTCTTTTAATTCGCGTTGATAATATTTTACGTCATTGTTAAGTGTATCAACAGAAATCTTATGTACTGTATGACTGAATCTATATTTAGAGAGTGCCTTCATTTCTTTGTTTTTGATAGATGCTATAATTTTATGGAAATCTGGCACATAGGTAAACGAAAGGTCAAAATTTGAATTATTTAGTGTGCGAACGGACCATTCACATTTGCATCCCATATTTAGTGTGACACACGCATCTGCAAGTTTAGATACAGCAAAATTTAGAACACGTACTGTATTAATTTTACGCACCTTTTCTTGTTGTGTAAGTTTGACTAATTTGTTTTTATTATCTATGACTTCGACTATATTTAGGTTTTCAACTTCATCAAGAAGATCAACGCAATTTTCAGTTCCAATTGAAATATCTTCTACAGAGGTATTTTTTGACGTTTTAAGTGTGAGCTCAATAGTTGCATTTCTTGCCCAGTTTTTGCTTACAAATTTAAATTTTACTGAACCAGTACACTCTCTTAGATCAATTTTACCATAAGTTTCTGTGATATGTTTGAGTTCTGGATCATCAAATGAGTAATATGATTTTGGATTATCCAATAGATCCGATAATACTACAGTACAGTCATGACGATAAGGTTTGTATTCAATAACTTCATCAACGTTATTATTTACAACGTTTATATTTTCTAGTTCATGAACTGGTACAATAGTTTCCTCTACAGAATCTATGACTTCATATTCATCACTGTCAATTGAAGATATTGGTGAAATAGGTGATTCATGACAATTACGTATATCTTTTTCTGTGATTTTATACATATTTATTTAAGTATTATTTAATTATTAATATAATAAGTATAGTTAATTTTCTTTCGGAATTTTGGAATAAAATTTAGAATATTTTTTATATTAGTCAAACGTTTAAGTAATTTATGAATAGCACAAATAAACATATACCTATAACATGTAGTATAAAAGATAAATATTCAATCGTGTCATTAGATACATATCACATTACTAAAAATGACATAATAACAACTCATATAGTTAAAGAAATACTTGATGATATGGTAAACTCTATAGTTGACACAAAAGAAAAAGAATATAATATACATTTAATTGAGAATAAAATCATATATTTTAAAAATCTGATATATAAAAATTTAATAGTTGAGAATGATGAACACATACAAAGATATGAATTTTCAAGGTATGTAACTATATGTACTTTATTGCGTTCATTTGTTACACAATTACTTTCTCAAAAAATTGAGATTCCTATACGTGACAAGTTAAAAAATATGTATTATAAGATATATAAAAAGAGTATATATCATGCAGAATTTCGTAAATTCATTGTATTATTACGATTAAATCAAATACCATTTAACAAATATATATCAGTGAAAACAGTATCATTATTAGATACAATGGGAAGATATATGCAACTTCAATTACAATTTTTAGATAAATTACTAACGCAAAAGGGATTATTTTATGTAATTAATCGATACACATTGGATGATTTTATTTGTAAAATTATCTTTGTATGTACATTAATAATACGGTTTTCATCTCAATAATTTATGAATTATCTTTGTTAATTATAAGTAATAACACTAAATACTCAATTATATTAATAAATATTAAAAATAATGGATAAAATACTTCGTATAGTACTAATATTTGGCATAGTGATAAGTTCCGTATATTTATATTATAAATGTGCTGATTTGATTGCAACATTTGAGGATGCAAATACACATATGAATGGAGAACAGGATGTAGAAACCAGTGAGGAAAATAAACTTGATTATATGACAATTGATAAAATTCGTAGTTTAGTTGAAGGTAATATTAAAAATGTACTTCAAAATCTATTCTCCAATTTAAATAGTGAAAACTTAACATTATCAAGTATCGCTAATGATATACAAAATAAATCGGACCCTGTAGTATCTATAAGAACTATGTTAGAAGGTATGAAACAATATATCAGTGAAGAATTATGGATAAACAAACGTCGTGATATAAAAATACGTAATAAGTTACAACACATATTAGATACAGATGTAAATAATTTACAAACTAAATTATCCACCTATATACAAGATTATGGAAATAATACTAATGATTTAGATGACACAAATCTCAATATGACTATACAATATATTTGTAATGAACTGTTAAGTATTTTTGCAAAAAGTATGAGAGATATGTATAAAGTAGTTGTTGATTGGCATGAAAGTCAAATAAACAAATATAATAATAAAAATATGAACAATTTCTCTAAATTAGAGACTCAATTAGATATAGAATATACAGAATATTATAAATATGAAGAGTTTTTAGATACATATATCTATATTACAACCGAATTAAAACAAAATAATATAAAATTATTACCAATTGAATATAATTTAAATGAAAATAGAGTTCGTTTTTCAGATCTATATTTGAATAATTTTCTCAATGCTTATGTAACTGAAAGTAATTCATTACTTGTAGACCGATATAACTCATAATCACTAAAGACTTATCGTAAATATACGTTAATTCATAGAATTACTTATAACTCCTATAATTTAATTACCAGATTTTGTTATTGTCATATGTATCTTGCATGCTTTTGAATATGTGCAACCGAAATCTTTTTCATTTTGTCGTAACTGACTTATCTTTTTTGTCTCCAAAAACTCCTCTTGTGTTTGTGGATTCTGTTTTGTAATATCCCAACCTTTTTCATAAAAAGATTGTTCATTTTCATGTGGTCGTTTTTGCATGATATATTGAATACCAGTTGTACTAGTAGTCTCCATGTTATTAATGTATTATGTATTAATATATTTACGCTAAGTATGATATGTAAAAGAATTTAAAGTTTAAGTGTTATAATATTATAGCCTAACAATTAAAAGTTGTTAATTACCGATAATTAAAACTAAAATTAAAACTAAAATTAAATTGGGATTAAAATATAATTAGAGTCTATTTATTTAATTGAATTTCACATTTATTTTTTGATATGACTAGTTATAACACAGCTACTCTATCTATAAAACAAAAAGCTCGAAGAGAACAAGAATATCAACCTTCAACGACTATTTTGGGAAATTATGAAATTATTCGCAAATCAATTGGTAAAGGTTCATTTTCAAAAATTTATAAAGGTAGATGTCTTAAAACTCAAAAGAAAGTTGCAATAAAAATTATAAAAAAACGAAATATAAATAATGAAAACAATGTTTTGAGAGAAATCCAAGTAATGAAGATGATAAAACATGAAAATGTTATTAAACTAATTGATGTTTTAGCATCAGATAATAAATACTACCTGATTTTGGAATTTTGTTCAAATGGTGATTTAAAAAAACATACCAAACATAAAAATATTAGTGAGAACACATTGCGCGAGTATATGTCACAAATTCGTGATGGTCTTTATGAATTATATACAAAAAATATCATACATCGTGATCTCAAACCACATAATATTCTCGTTACAGAAAATAATAAATTAAAAATAAGTGATTTTGGTTTTGCAAAATCATATAATCCAGATGAAAATCTTAAACAAACTATGTGTGGGAGTCCAATATATATGGCACCTGAAATTTTACAAGGGAAAAAATACGATATTAGTGCAGATTTATGGTCATTTGGTGTAATTATGTATGAACTTTTTTATAATAAAGTTCCAATTAGTGGATACGATATTGGTGATCTTGTTACAAATGTCAGTAAATTTAAATATATTCCAGGTAGCGATAAAGAGATTTCAAATGAATGTGATGATTTATTAAGACAATTATTGAAAAAAAATCCAAAAGAACGAATACAGTGGGAAAAATTTATTGAACATCCGTGGTTTTTAAATGTACCCTCATCTATAACAGATAAGAGTAAAATGAATGGTGTTAATACAACTGATACAAACAATATAAACGAAACTATAGATATTTATGGTCAAGATCAAAATGAAAACAATGAATTATCAAATTCTTTACTGTTTACAATGGATGATGTTCCAATATACAAAGGAGAAGACGAATTAAACGAACAAAAATATAAAAATAATATTCCAAATATAAAAACAACTGTATCACAAACAGATATTGATCTTGATGAAACAGTATTATTTAGAAGTGATGTTAATATAAATAAATATTATCGCCGTCCATCTCCATCAGATAGTAGATTTATTGAAAGTGAATTCTATGATGACAATTATGTAATTATAACATCTCCATCTGAAATTGATATTTATTCACGTCCACATCTAAAATCATATGACCCAAATGATGTACGTGAAAATGAAAGTTATTCTGAGGCTAAAAGAACAGCACAATATGTAAAATTGAAGCGTGTATTTAATTCATTGAAAGAATCAATTTCATCGTATATATTCCGTCCTAAATCCATATAAATTTATGTAAACCTATATAAATGGTTAAAGTAGTTATTTTAAATCTATAGTTTCATCTGTAATATGACCTGTTGTTTTATCATCTATCATACGATTTAATAAATATTTTTGTAATTCTTCTAATTCATCTATAATGAGTTGAAATAGTTGAATTATTTCGGGGAAATATTCATTATTTTCTACATTTTCACTATTTGATTCGACAAATCTATTAACTTTACTAATCATTTCATTTGTTTTTCTATCATTTACTGCAAACCCTATTTTTCGTATTTGCTCAAGTATATTTACAGCTGTGATTAGAATATCTTCTTCAGTTAATGTAGTTTGTTCTTGTAATAATTTAATATATTCACAATCGAGTACACTATTTAATTCATCTTTTCTTATTTTTTTCCGGTCTTCAGGTAAACAATTGATTATTGACATATATAGTAGATGAATATCTTTAAATATGCCATATATTTGGTCATAACAAGGGGGGCTTTGGAACAGATCTTCCTGTAATTTAGCCCAGAATGCTTTTTTAAGATTTTCTCGCAATTTTTGTTCTAAGTTTATTGTTAATTTAAAATGAGTGTCTTTATATTTCTCAACATATTCAATACCTCTATTTCCAGCAATAAAATTAACCATATTCATTATTTTTGTTTGTAAAGGTTTAATGCTTTCACTATAAATTGTTGAAGCTTCATGATGCTGTTTCATCTTCAATTTTAACATTTCCAATTCATAATAGGTTTCACTATACAATTTTAATTGTTGATTTAAATCAAGTTGTTTCCAAACTTCAAACTTGTCTTTAAATTCCAACAATTTATGTGATATTATATTTATGTTCTTTAATAAATCACAACGGAGTACTTTTACAATATCTCTGACAATTTCAAGTAAATGTTTATCCATAGTGGTTCCTTCGCCTTCAAAAACAACTGAATGAAATCTATAAATTAAAAATACACTTAAAAATAATTCCGCCTTAAATTGTGTAGCTCTACGTCCAAAAATTCCACGTAAAAATACACGAGTCATATCTTTCACATCTGAATCACATATAATTTTCCTCAATTTATTAAAGGTCAAGTTAGGATCATTAAGTAATCTATTGTAAGTTTTATTCGTTTCTATTGTAAGAATTTGTGATTGAGTTTGTGATTGAGTTTGTGGTTTAGAGGGATTAGATGGCATGGTAATTATAAATATTAAATTAATTAATGTCTGATAATTGAAATTATATATAGCAATGTAATTAGTTTATAATTTAATAATTTAATATTTATAAAAATACACAACAGATAACCTTGAACTATACAAATAACATATATTCTTTAATTATTTATTATAAACTCCTTTTATAACAAGCACAAATATCGTTTAATGTCATGTGATAAATTTAAAATGAATGAATCAAATAATATAATTATGTCAAATAAATCAAATGAAATTGTAGAATTAAATATTTTAATTGCAGATGATAATGCTATAAATATTCTTTTATTACAGCAACATTTCGATAATATATCTGATAATTTGAATATTAAAATAAATACTGATATATTCACAAATGGTAAAGAAATTAGCGATTATTATGTATCATTAGGCCCAGACAATGACATTGATTGTATTTTTATGGATATTAGTATGCCAATTATGAATGGATATAGAGCAGGGCACATAATACATAGACATGACCCTAATATACCAATTATTTCTATAAGTTCAAATGTAATTTCACATGAATATAAATATATATTTACAGAAATGTTAGAAAGACCTGTAACAAGTGGTCAACTTAAAAGTATTTTTTTGAAATTAATATGTAATAATAATCAAGAAAGTATAGAAACATACATTAATTTCGGAATAGTTGCCAATCTAAATTCGTCCAATATAAAAGATATTTTACCAATTTTAAAGAAATGGAAAAAAATCACTTCAGAAAAAATAGAAGAACTAACTTATTTATTAGTCAATATTGATTATTTGACAAGTGATTTTGCAAGTATTAGTTTTATTGCCCATTTTATAAAAGGTGCATCATATCAAATTGGATGTGTTAAATTATGTACATTACTAAAACAATTAGAAGATATGTCTAAAAATAAAAAAATAAATGAATGTAAAATTTTAGTTGACGTTATTAAAGAATGTTTTAATAAGACTTTAATATATATTAATAGTGCATATAATCTTAAAAATGACATATTATAGTAAAATCATAGTAAATCCATCATATCATCTTCATCAAATGTTCTATATAATGAATTAGAATTAGATTTAGAAGATGAATTTCGTATATTTGTATCTAATTTAGAAGAGCGATTTTTAGGACATGGGATTGATTGACACCAATTTGTGCAACAACGTATTAGTGGACTAAACAAAATACAACAACTATTACCCGTCATATTACATAATTCTCTGGTACGCATACTGCAATCTTTAAAAAAATTACTCATAGTTTGTTCTCAGATAACTGTGTTTAGATTAATTGTTTCAAGGTAAATTATTTAGGTTAATTGTATTTAAGTTATTGTATTTCTAAATTTGTCTCTATTTCTGGAACAAATGATGTTTTAATTGTATGTTCTCTTGCTCTAGACATATCAATTGCAGTTTCTTTATTCTCGTTTGTCTCTAGTGACGTTTTTTCTGGTAAACGACCAGTCTTTTCCAATATTTTATATGCACGATGTATTTCATCTGGTGTAATTTCTCCATCCATATTTGTATCTAAATTACGGAATGATTGTGGCAATATACAGTAATCACTTCTATCATCGAATAAATTCAAAAAGATAATTACAAATGCGGCCGTTAATACAAATGCAACCTTAATATCACGTGTAGCTATAAAGATAATACAGAATATCACTAATCGTCTAGCAAATTTAGAGCTAAATAATGCTTTGTGGAATGGGGCAGAAATATCAGGAACTACATATTTTGATCCTAAATTCATAATAAGCATTAATATTCCGAACAAGTACTTGTTGGTATTTATTGCATGGAAAAATTTGTCCAATACTGTATTAATTGAACTAAAAAATCCTTTAGATGATGACATTATACTTTAAAGTATTACTACAAAATATAAAAAGAAATAATGTTAATGA
>Ga0315315_10006306_pt1 | contig 10961 bp, 17 predicted proteins | sample M140m3416metaG_FD_203699 | JGI IMG/M metagenome (GOLD analysis project Ga0315315, IMG submission 203699) | Ammonia-oxidizing marine archaeal communities from Monterey Bay, California, United States - M1 40m 3416 | ecosystem: Environmental > Aquatic > Marine > Intertidal zone | place: USA... | reverse complement strand
TGAGTTACTTCCTGAATCAGTACAGACACGTCTTACGGTTGAGAATGATGATAAGGCAAGTATGTATTCGGTAAAAGATTTAATGTACATACATGAACGTATTGGCATCCCTATTGTATTTGATTACCACCACCATAAGTTTTGTACTGGTGATATGACAGAACAAGAAGCACTTGAACTCGCAATCTCTACATGGCCTAAGGGAATCACACCAGTAGTACATTATTCAGAGTCTAAAGCTTTACATGAAAGTAATCAAAAATTAAAACCCCAAGCACACTCAGACTACATAAATAACCTACCAAGTACATACGGTAATAATGTAGATATTATGGTGGAATCCAAAGCAAAAGAACTGTCTATTTTACCACACTTAAATTTAATATAGATTTAACGATTTCTTAACATAGAATGCTCCAAATAACCCTATTTATGAGTATGGAAACAACACAACCCAAAATAGATATCACCCCAATTATTTATATTTTTATAATGATTGTGGTTTTTACTCTAGGAACAATTTAACACAATATTATTTGTTCATTTCTATAATTTTTCTTATCTTTGTACCATACAAGGAGGTGGCACACAGGGTCTGGTAACCAAAAGGTTATTTCATAGCTGGTGTAGATTGGGCAGAACTCTAAAGGAGAAAGGAACCCCCCTCTTTGTTTTTTAAAAATTAAAAAATATGACAGATAAATTTATAGAGACCGGTATAATTAATTCTTACAAACTAATGGTTGGTGAAAAAACTATGGACGAAATTGTGGAAAAAACAAAACTCCCAGTATTCTTTATTAACCCAGAAGAAGATTATGACAACCAGGACTTAGATACTATGATTGATTATTTTATCACAACAGAGGAATATGAAAAATGTTCAGTACTAACCAAACTAAAGAAATAAAAATATGAAAAAAACAATTCTAATGTTATTGATAAGTGTAACTTCATTTATCGTTAATGCACAGGACACCATCAGTAACCAAAAACAAACACAGAAAGTTACTACCACAAACAATATGTTTGGTTTAGAATTCGGGGCACCTGTTATGGGTAGAGGGTTAATTAACCCAAATGTTACAATACCACAAAGGATAGCTTCAGAATATTATATTGTACATTACCTATCTGTGGGGTATTCATTTTTGGAGGATAAAAAAGATGAATACTTACTTTCATACGGTATAGGAATACCATTACGGATATCAAAAAAAGGTACATTATATGGGTACCTTATAGATGCGTACCACTACAGACCTGACGTAGTTATCACAGACCCAACTAAAAACAGAGACTTTAGACAGAGAAGAGTTAGGTTGGCTTACAGAACAAGTAAGTTTGAGGTTTCAGCGACGTACACACTAAGATATTCCGCAATCTTAGGTATTTCGTATTCATTTAAAAAATAAATAATCGTGAAAGAAATAGACCAGATGTTAAAACAATGGATTCCGGTAAACACCATTATAAGAGAACAATTTAGAAAAATAATAATTAAGGAAATGGCTCGCCAATTTGAAGCAGGCCTTAAAAGTAAAAATAAAAAATGAACGAGAGTAAAGATTTAAAAAGAATACAAGAATTTGTGGCTAGACTAAAGTCCACGAACTCAACTAATGATAAGATTAACATCATTAAAGAGTACAATGATGACTATATAATTAAACAAGTTTTAAAGTATACGTATTCACCATTCAAACAATTCCACCTAACGAGTACAACAGTTAAGAAAAATAAAAAGTTAGAACCTAGAGAAGGGTACAACGATTTATTTTATTTATTAGACGCATTAACTAAACGTACAATTACCGGCCATGACGCAATTCAAAGCCTTAAAGGTTATATACAATATATGGATGAATGGCAACAAGATTTAGTATTCTGTATTTTAGATAAAAACTTAAAGACAAGAACGGGAGCTGACTTAATAAACAAAGCAATTCCAAAATGTGTGCCTACATTTAAGGTAGCACTAGCTAACTCTTATGATAAACAAAAGGGTAAAGTTGATTTTAATACACAAGGTTGGTTCGCCTCCCAAAAGTTAGATGGTGTTAGATGTCTTGCCATTGTAGATAAAGAAGGAAAGTGTAATTTCTACTCAAGACAAGGAAAAGTTTTTGATACCTTAAACGTACTTAAAAACGAAATAGAGAGTTTAGGACTCACCAACAGAGTATTTGATGGTGAGGTATGTATTGTAGATGATGAGGGTGTAGAGGATTTCCAAGGTATCATGAAAGAGATTAAAAGAAAAGACCACACAATTGAAAATCCTAAGTATAAAATATTTGATTACCTTACACTAGAAGAATTCGATAACCAAATAAGTACTAGAACTTTAACAGAAAGGTTAAATATTTGTACAGTGGAGATTAAATCTGTATTTAATAATATTATGTTACCATTTTCTAAGTTAAAATATCTTGATATGTTAGCTCAGTGGAAAGTAATCAACGAAAAACACTTTCAAGAACTAGCCGAAATAGCCACTAAAAGTAATTGGGAAGGATTAATGTTACGTAAGGATTGTGAATACAAAGGAAAGAGAAGTAATGACTTATTAAAAGTTAAAAAATTCTTTGATGATGAGTATGTGGTAAAAGGTATTGAAGTAGCTATACATAGAATTATTGTTGATGGTCTAGAAAAAGAGGAAGAATTACTAAGTAATGTAATTATAGAACATAAAGGTTGTGATGTCGGTGTGGGTTCTGGGTTTAACCAAGAAGAAAGAAGAATGTATAATGTACCAGATTTTCATCCAGATAGTTTAGTTGGTAAAACAATTACAGTACAGTATTTTGAAGAGACCCTTAACCAGGATGGTTGTCACTCACTAAGATTTCCAGTTGTAAAACACATCTATGAAGGAGATAGAACTACTTAAAGTTCCCCAAGAAAGGCCATAATTCATCACCAATAAGAACTTTAGTAACTGAAGGTAATAACCAAGGAGAAACATTTGATAACTTCATACCATTAGTTAACCATAAAAATACTTGTTGATTTTTAAGTGCTGATACCTGGGCCTCACCAAACGTACCAGCTCCAGCTGTACCATCAAAGTTAATTAGGTTAGTGTCACAAACTTGTAACATATATAAATCTTGATGTACAATTTGTTCCCTTATTTTTTCTTGAAATATTTTAAATTCTTCTGGTGTTAATTCATTAGATTTCCACTTTTTAAACATATCTTTGAATTCTGTATCAGCTTCTCTAACAGTTTCTGCTCTCATGGGGTTTAAAAGTACCGGTGGGGTCAACCCATCATAACTTAACTCACCCGTTGTTACAAGAGTAAGTAATCTTTCATCCTTTACAACATGACTAGGACCATAGAAATCCTCCACCTGAGTTCTCCAAGAAACAGCATCCTTCGCAAAATCAATTCCACCACCAAGGTATATAGCCTTAGGTGTAAAGATACCAACCGTAGAAGTAGGGTCCATAACGTCTAGAATATCAATAGTTTGTTTAATTTCATCCATTGAAGCGTTAATTAAAAAATTAGTTGCCTTATCGGTAACATAACGTTTTACCCACTTTAATAGTTTTCCTATTGTAGTTTTCGCTTTAATTTCTGGTATTCCTTTATACGAGATTTGTTCGTCTATATCCGTATATTCTTCTTCAGAATCCATACTAACCGCATCGGTTAAATCATCACGTAGTTTTTGACGAGCGTCTAAAGGTATCATCATTAATTCATCTTGGATATCAGTAATGTCTACTACTTCCTCCTTTAAAATTTTTTTAATTAATTTTTTCATTAGTAATCTGTATCAGCTTTTTCACCTTTTATTATTTCTAGTCCCGCAGAAGTACCTATTCTAGAAGCTCCCGCATCAACCATTTTCTCAAGGTCTTCTCTACTATAAATACCACCAGAAGCTTTAACCTTTAATGGGCCTGAATTTAAAGACATAATAGAAACATCATCTACAGTAGCACCACCAGGACCACCATCTTCAGGTTTGTAAAATCCAGTAGAAGTTTTTACAAAAACATCACTTGCTTTTTGTTCACCCACACATTCTATTACAATATCTCTAATTAAACGTGTTAAGTCCGCAATTTGTTCAGACGTTAAAGCAGCGGACTCTATAATCCACTTAACCACCTTACTCTCATCCACCCCAATTTTAGTACCCTCACAAACCTCTTTTTTAATTGTATCTAGGTCACCTTTCTGAAAGGCTTTGTAATTCACTACAAAATCTAATTCATCAACGTTATTCCTAATAGCTTCTAAGGCCTCGTCAAATTTGTCACCCATCCAAGCATCACCACCAGGAAAACCTATAACCGTACCTACTAATAGGTCTGAATCATACTCCTTAATCATCTGGTCCGCTAAACCAACAAATTCTGGTCTTATCATAACTAATTTCATGTTATGGTCCATCGCGTCCTGTATAGTCTTAGTTATTATACGACTAGTTTCGTCATCACTAATACCAGCTTGCTCCGAAGTCTTTAGATAAGTAGAGTCAATATATTGCCCTATATTATCCCCTTCTGTTAGTCTAATTAGTTCTTTAATCCTTTTGATGTCTTCTGTAATCATATCTTTCATTATTAATAAATATATTTAAATCCTTTAATATTATCTAGGACTATTTATAATAAAAAAGATTATGATAAATTGGATTAATGGCTTTGATGCTGGTAACAAAAAAGAAAAATATAGTTTAACTCTTAGATGTGGTACATTAACTCTTTTAGAATTTAAAGTGGATAAGTCACAATTAAGGTTTATGTTATTAAACTTTGGTTTTGAAATTTATTTTTAATAAAATGGAAAAATATATTTACAGAGGAAAACTAGAAAGAGTAGTTGATGGAGATACTATTGATGCTCTTATTGATGTAGGATTTGATATCTGGGTTAAGAAAAGAATTAGATATAAAGGTATAGACTGTTGGGAGAGTAGAACAAGAAACCTTGATGAAAAGAAAAAAGGGTTAGCTGCTAAAGAAAGAAACAAAAATCTTTTAGAGGAGGTTAGTTCTAAACCGGGATATTTTAGACTAAAGTCATACGGTGTAGGAAAGTACGGTAGGGTATTAGGTGAAATATTTATTATAGATGAAAATGAAAATACTATTTGTATAAACAACCAACTTATTACTGAAGGCCATGCTTATGTGTATGATGGGGGTAAAAAGAAAGTATTAACAGAAGTAAAAAATGGCTAAACAAACACAAACTGAAATATTAAATGAGGTTTTAATAGAACTACAGGAGATTAAAAGAGGTCTACCAAACGGTGAAATAGCCTTAATGCAAAAATCCTTAGAGGATTTAGAAGAAGGGCAAAAAGCTTTAAAAAGTGAAATTAGAACAGTCCAAAAAAGATTATTTAATCCAGATAGTGGTGTGATAGTGGAAGTGAATAAAAATACAGAATTCATGAAAGAAACCCAACCAAAACTAAAAGAGATAGATAATGTAGTTTCATGGAAAGGAAATGTGACAAAAGCATTATGGGTAGTGTATTCAGCAATAATAGGTGTTATTATTAAATTATTATTTTGGAATTAATAGTAACTATAATAGTATCCCTTATCTTAGGTAAAGCAATATGTTATTTCGCCCACCAAAGAGACTCCAAATAATAACTTGTCTAACACAATAAAATTTACTATATTTAAAATAAAATTATGAGTGAAAGAAAATTAAATACCACACATCAGACAAATAAAGACTTGTTAGATAAGTCTAAAGAAATGATGGAAAGACTTAAGACCACAAAAAAAGAGTACAACCCAGCACCTAAGCAATCTAAAGATGGAAAGGTACAAAAATAAGTGGTTTAGACTTACACTAGAGAAAGACTTAAAGACTGAAGCTTTAGGTGTAAACATACACTGTAAAGAAGATGGTATATATTTAACTGTCCCACCACCACCAACTACTGGAGACCAATTTACAGATGATTACGCAAAAGAAATTTTAAGAGAAGACCATGACACCCAAAGGGTTATTGATAAGGTAAAAAATTTTGTTAAAGATTATGGAATTAATGTGGATATGGAAAAAGCTATTTATGGTGATAATATTAAAATAAAACTTAAAGTAGAAAATGTTTGAACAAATTAAACTAGCTTTATTAACCTGGGGTGTCATCTTTATGATGATTCTAATGTTTATTACTTTTACTCTTTGGTGTTGTATTTCTATTTGGTGGTTAATAACAAACAATATGATAGATAGAAATATGTTTGTTATATTATCTACTTCTTCCTCATTTATACTATCCTTACTTCTCTTATTACTCAGTATATTTTCTAAAGAAAAATAAAATCTAACCTTTCTTGTTTATTTAATTATAATTGTTTATCTTTGTGGTACAAATTTAATCTAATATATAAAATAAATGAAAAATAACAATTCACTCACAAGGACCGAACTACTAGAATTAGTACCATCTGCTTTCGTAGGTCATCAATCACCAAAAGTTTCTAATAAGTATACTTTTATCTCTACCGCGACAGTATTAGATGATATGGGAAGACTAGGTTGGGAACCTTTTAACGCATCTCAAAGAAAATCTAGAAAAAGCGAAGACTCTATGTTTACAAAACATATGATAAGATTACGTAACAATGATGTGGGTAAAATAGGTGACTCAATTCCAGAGGTAATATTAACAAACTCACACGATGGTAGGAATGCTTTTACATTACATGCTGGGTTATTTAGACTAGTGTGTTCTAACGGATTAGTCATTGCGGACACAACTTTTGAACAAGTAAAAATTAAACATCAGTGGTATAGTTTTGATGAAATTAGAAAAATTATGGACGGAATGTTAGAAGTAGTACCTAAAGTTATCACTCAAGTACAAGAACTAAACTCAGTAAGTTTAAATGATGACCAACAAATTGATTTTGCGTCAAAAGCTTTACTAACTAGATACCCTAATGGTAACGAAAATCTAAATGTAGAAGATTTATTATCACCAGTAAGACAAGGAGACCGTGGAGACCAACTGTGGAAAATATTTAATGTGGTACAAGAAAAATTAATAAAAGGTGGGCTAGTCTTTAATAATAAAAAAGAAAAGATGCAAAAACTAAGACCTATAATTAATATTGATAGAAGAATCGAGGTAAATAAAAAATTATGGGAACTTACTGAAGCTTACGTATAAAATGGAAACCATCACGTTACACAAATTCTCACATGAAGAGTATTGGACACAAGAATATGAAAAGTTCAATACTCTTCTACCAGGGAGTAGAAATCATAAAAATACAAATTTATTTAATGTTGGGTCTAGGGATAACCCAGACCTGGTTGTTTACAAATTTAAGAAACAACATACTAATCTCACAGATGAAGAGTGGAGAAAGTTATGTTTTTCACCTTATGTACATACTAAGGTAAAAAGAATTACTGTAGTTGTGGAAAAAGTGGTGGAAGATTGTGTAACTAAAAAAGTTAGGATTAGTAGATATTTTACAGTTAAAGGTAGGAAATGTGGGGCAAAATATTTTTGGAAACAAAGAGAAGTAGTTCATGTAACATTTGATTTGGTTAAAAATAATGTCTATAAAACCACAACAAAGTATATTGGTAGAAAAAAGAACACCACTGTGATGAAGAACCCATTTAAATATTGGAAAAAAGAACACTTCAACCTAAGTGAAGTGTTATTTGACATAGACTTAAGTGAAAGAACAGTACTAAATAACCTAAATAAGTTTATTGAGAATCCACAATACTGGGATAAGAGGGATAAAATAAGTGTGGGGTTATTTAAATGTAAAAAATCACTTATTAATGAGTTATCCGGTAAAGACTTCAAACTTAACTCAAAACTAAATAAAACTACAAATATTCTAGAACTAGCTAGTATGTGGTTTACTAAAGTTAGGTGTATTAAAACCCCAGATAAATGGATGCACTATTTTATACATAACTACCCAGGAATTAAACCTCTAAAAAAGAAAGGTAATAATCTGATTCAAACCATACTAAAAGAAGAGGGGATTTATTCTAAATACGCGGTAAAACTATTCAATACCTACACCGACATTAAGTTACCCTCATACCAAATGATGTTAGAAGTTTTAGGTATACATTTACTAAGGGAATTAAATGCCGAACTGTTAACACAAAAATATAATATGGGGTGGCAAATGAATCTAGAATTAACCACAAAAGAAAAAAGAAATTTTGTATTAATTTTAAATTCATTATTAGAAGACTATAATTTTGAACCCCAAAATGTAAATAATATTATTTCTGATTTAGTTTCAGACCATTTAGGTAGATTAAAAGTTAGATTAGGAAGGGAAGGACTTAACCACCAACTTAAAGCCACCAACTATGATGAGTTCGTAGAGGAACACCAAGAATGGACAAATATGGTGGATGAAATTAATAATACCACCTCTATAACCCATATCTACGGTAAAGACTTTTTAAATCACATTCAACAACCCATTACTATTGGTGATAAAACAATGACCCCAATAGTTTTAAGGGACACTTATGAATATAGAGATGAAAGTAATGTACAAAGTAATTGTGTTAAGACTTATGTTGAAGATAAAGATACTTGTATTATCTCACTAAGAGACGATAAAGGTAATAGAATAACTAATGAGTTTGTTCCTAAGGGGAAGAATAAAATAATGACCAATGTACAAAGTAGAGCAAGATTCAATCAAACAGTCTCAGAGGATTTACAACCATTTGTTAATGTGTTAAATTTAAAAATAAAAGAAACATCAAAAGAAGGATTATATAAAAAGAATCAAGTAATTAGAGAATGTAAATTTACTGGTAAGTTAGAAAATGTAGAAAAAAGAGGTAGGTACAATTACCGATTTGAGGAAGATTTACCATTTTAATAAAAAATATGAAAGAAGAAAAAATACAATATTATGAAGGTGCCTACGCAGATGAATTTCCGATAGGTCCATATTTTAGAGACCGGTTTAACGTGGTCCCTAGTAGTTTAAGATATGATTATTCATTTAATTATAAAGAACTAATTAATTATTTGACTAAAAACCAATACTTAGAAAATTTAGCAACTTATGAAATTGTTAGTGATAAGAATAATGATGGTACAACTAAAATATTCTCCTCTAAACAACACCAAAAATTTTTAATTAGGTTAGAAAATGTTAAAGAGGAAAAAGAGGGTTGGATGTCCATATATTATACTAATAGAAGTGCGATAGATAGTCTGTTAGAAGATGTTGAAAAGTTTAGAAGTGATTCTTCTAATAAAAAAGTTGGTCTCATTGTTAAAGACGAATACGGACTCACCCTCCAAAAGTTCGACATTAGTAGTAAAGATAAGTTAAGTATAGATAAAAATTATAATAAGGGGTTTAAGAAAATCTCAAAAAAGATAGTTACTAAATTAAATGAAAAAGACGGTAAAGGTATTATTTTACTTCACGGTAAACCAGGTACAGGAAAAACAACATATATTCGTCATTTAACTAAACTCATAAATAAAGAAGTTATATTCCTACCCAATAACATGGTAGATATGTTAGCTACACCAGAATTTGTGCCTTTTATGATGAAACACCCAAACTCCGTTCTAATAATCGAAGACGCTGAAAAGGTAGTAAAAAATAGAAGTGGAAATGGTAATGAAACCGCGGTATCTAATCTACTTAACCTAAGTGATGGTATATTGGGTGATTGTTTAAAAACACAGATTGTAGCTACATTTAACACAGATAGACAGTTGATTGATGAGGCTTTACTAAGAAAGGGAAGATTGATAGCAGAATATAAATTTGATAATTTAGATATTGACAAAAGTAATAAATTACTTAAATCATTAAATATAAACCATATTACCACCACAGCTATGCCGTTATCTGATATATATAATTATGAAGACAATTTAGGTGTTGGTGACAATAAAAAAACTAAAATAGGATTTTAATATGAACAAGAAAATTCACGTATACTCAACAAAAGACTGTCCATACTGTACAGAACTAAAACAAATGTTAAACAACTATAATTTACCTTATGAAGTCACAGATGTGGATGAAGAAGAGGAAGAGTGGGAAGAAATGTGTAAGACACTTAACATTGAATTCGTACCAACAGTAATTATTGTAGATGATAAGTTAGACACAGCAAAATTATTAACCCCAGATATTCACTTTGATGAGGTACAAGAATGTTTTGACCAAATAGTAGAAGAGATTAATAATAACGGTCATACTTACTAAACCACCAGATATTTATATTTGATGGAAAACACAATCAATATAGATTTAGTTAATAGGTACATGAAAGATTTCTGGCCTAAACATGGTCGTCAGTTATATAGTGACCTATACAATACTTATCACCCTTCATCATATGTGGATAGTTTTAATAGACCCAATAGTCAATTTGAGAATGCTTTAGATAATCTAGCAATAGGTGTTCATGAAGGAAAAAAATTAGGGTTATTAGATTCTAGTGTAGCTTGGTCAGATATATTTAATTATGATGCTCTAGACCTAGATTCTGACGAACAAGTAAAACGAGTGGTAGACGAAACAGGACTACCAACCCTTAATGACCAATTAGAAATATTAGATAATACAAACTTAGATTGGATTAATGCAATCCTACTATTTGATGTGTTATATGATATAGTAGAGGAATTTAGATGTTATTGTGGTGAAAATGGTATAGACCCTAACTGTGAAGGAAAGTGTATGGATGAGTTTCCACCATCACCAGACCATGAACAAATAAACAGAACCGGTGGTACCTTAAAACAAGATTACTATACTCTTTTTAATTTTATGAAAGAACTAGAAAAAGCTGGAGTCCCAGTAAGTAAAATTATAGAACCTTATAAATTAACACCTATTAAATTAACTGATACCGGTACTTCTGATTACAACGAAGAAGGTGAACCCAGAATCCAAAACCCAATAGGGGATTGGGAAAATATGATGGATGC